>Ga0070741_10000510_pt1 | contig 139917 bp, 122 predicted proteins | sample Coa_R1_4_FD_66440 | JGI IMG/M metagenome (GOLD analysis project Ga0070741, IMG submission 66440) | Surface soil microbial communities from Centralia Pennsylvania, which are recovering from an underground coalmine fire - Coalmine... | ecosystem: Environmental > Terrestrial > Soil >... | reverse complement strand
AAGCCGCAAGGCGCGGGAGCAGCGGTTCATCATAATCAAGATGTAAGACATGGAGCCGCCCGCCACCGCCACTTCAAGCATCAGGGAGACGAATGGGACGAGCGCACGTCCATCAAGCTCCGCCTCGAAAAGGCGGACACCGGTCAGCACCAATTCCGTGACCATCGCGCTCATGAGCGCAAGAGCGACGGCGCCGTTCAGCTTGATACAAAAGCCGATCTCGCAGCCGAACGCCGCATAGAAGCCGGCCGGTGCGCGGCGCGTAATGACATAAGCCAGGGCGCTCAGCGCGAAGGCTGCGGCCAGCGCGAAGGCGATGCGATCGACGGGATGACCGATCGCGTTTGCGGCCCGGAGATGGTCGCTGACCGGCCAATTGACCCATCCGTACCAGGCAGCACGGGTCTCCATCGCGCCGAACATGCCGACCACCGCGAGCGCCGTCACGGCCGCCGCGCGGCGCGCGAGTGACAGCAGTGCGGTGGCGAGGAATTGCCGGGCGAAAGCCTGGGGATCGCCGAATGCGCACATCACCTCCGCCGGCCCGTTCCCGCCTTGGGGATTGGCGCGGTTGGCGACTGCCTCGTGCAAATGGTCCTCGACCTCTGCGCGCAGACGCCGAGCAAGCCTCGGGTCGAAGCTCAATTCGCGCGCAACTGCACTGGCGAAATCAGCTATGGGTTCGCGCGGGCGCACGGGCTTTCTCTCCAAACAGGCCGCCGATGGCATCGGCAAATCTCCGCCAGAGCGCGCGGTGATCCGACAGCGCGCGCTCGCCGCGCCGTGTCATCTTGTAGACGCGGCGCTTGCGGCCCGACTCGGCCGTGGTCCAATGGCTCGCGAGGTAGCCAGCCTTCTCGAGGCGATGCAGGGTCGGATAAATCGTGCCCTCGGGCAGGTCGAAGGCGCCTCCGCTCCGCCGCTTGATCTCTTGGATGACGCCGTAGCCATGCGCCGGCCCGCCCACGAGCGCAGCGAGCACGATCATGTCCAAGTGCCCCTTCAGCATTTCTCCTTCCATAGCCACATTATGCCTCGTTACGCGATGCTTTGGGTAAAAGCTGCGTGATCAGACCATTTGGCCGGGCTTATCCGCTTCTAATCTATGTGTCGCTATGCCTAGTGTAGCTAGGTATTAATCACGAGCGAACCCGGAGGGTCTTATGCGAAGTTTGGTCTTGGCGGGATGTGTTCTGGTCGCCGCATTGTCGCCTGCACGCGCGGCCGACTGCGAAGCAAACAAGGAGCTTTATCGCCACTACATTGAGGAGCTGTGGAACAAGCGCGATCAATCGGCGGTCGAGCGCTATCTGGCGCCCAATTACGTCGAGCACAACAAGGCCTTGCCGCCTGGGCGCGACGGACGCTGGGGATTCGTTTCCAAGGTGCTCGCGGCGTTTCCGGATTACCACGCCGAGATCCAGGAGGTCGTGGCCGAAGGCGACCGGGTTGTGGCGCGGGTGCAGTGGACCGGCACCCAGGACGGCCCCTATGAGGGACGGTCGCCGACCCACAACAAGCTCGTGTTCTCGACCGCCGATTTCTTCCGTTTCGAGAACGGCAAGATCGCCGAGCACTGGGACGTGGTCAATGTGCTCCCACGCATGATTGCGCTTGACCAGATCCAGCCGCCGGCATCCACGCCGAAGCCGGCGGAGGATGCGACGGCAAAGCCGCGCTAGTGCCCCGAACCCGAAGTTCGCACCACAACTGCCGCGAGTCCTTTTGCGAACTTCGGGTTCAAAGGGGGCGCTAGAATCAATATGTTTGCTAGTGTCCTTTCGATTCCGAAGTTCGCTCAGAACACGCTGCAAAGGTGGCGAACCTCGGAATCGGGACACTAGCGCTCACCCAACAAAGACGGCCGGGTCAGTTCCGACCCGGCCGCCACAAACTCAACTCTTCCAACTTATGCGACCAGACGCAACGGAAGGGGCGTCGGCCAACTAAGCTCAGATCTGGTCATCAATCGCAAAACTGCGAAACCGCTCGGACTCGAACTTTCGCCGCACTTGCCGGAGCTCGCCGAGAAGGTGATCGAATAAGTCGCCCTTGCTGCTGAGTCAGCGCCGAAGGCGCATGAAGCGCTATTCTCCATGACCATGCTGTTCGAACGCATCGTGTGGCTGGCGCGGCGCGATGCCTTGCTGCTCGCCGCCGCTCCTCCCGAGGAGGAGAGCAGCATCCAGGCCGAAGCAGCCGAATGAGGCGACGGCGCCAACGCGCTTTCAGGACAACCTTGAGATCCGAGACCTGAACTTCAGCTGGGTGGCGTTATTTACATCGCCATTTCAATGGCATAGGTGTTCGCGGCTCTATACGAAATGGCGCGCCATTTTTCTGCCGTCTGACCATCGCGTTTTGCAGAACGAGCCTCGCGGTGCCGATCAGTCCCGCCAGCCCGGCACGTCCATCCACCGCGACATTTTGCGCGGTTGGTCGGCAAACAAAAGCCAGGATCAGATACGCCGCGGGCGATAACCTTGGCTTCTCTGATAAGTCCACCCGGGGGCGACGGGATCGGACAGACCCATGAGACCATTCGTTCTTGCGGCTGCCATCGCAGCGACGGTGATGTTTGCCCAAGGCGCAGCTGCCGACAGCTATCCATCGCGACCGATCACCATGATCGTCCCGTTCGGGGCTGGCGGTCCGACAGATGTGATCGCCCGCATTGTCGCGCAACGCATGAGCGAGTCGCTTGGACAACCTGTCGTCGTCGAAAACATCAGCGGCGCGGCGGGTACCATCGCGACTGGCAAGGTCGTGCATGCACCGCCGGATGGATACACGCTGAGCATCGGGCACTACGGGACGCATGCGGTCAACGCACTGGTCTATTCGCTTCCCTATGATCTGGTGCGGGATCTCGCACCGATCGCGCTGCTCACCAGCAGTCCCTATTTGATTGTGTCGAGCACGAAAATTCCGGCGACCGACTTGAAAGGATTGATCGGCTGGCTGAAGGCGCATCCGGATCAGGCGGTCGCGTCGTTCAACGGTCCCGGCAGCGCCGGACAGCTTCTCAGCCTTAAATTCCAAAGCATCACCGGTGTGCACTTCCGCTTCGCTGCCTATCGCGGCGGCGATTCCGCCACGGTGCCTGATGTCTTGGCCGCACGGCTGCCGATGAAATTCGCGCAGCCGGCGGATTCTCTGTCATTCATCCAGAGCGGCCAGATGCGGGCCTATGCCGTCACCGCAGACAAGCGGCTCACGGCTTCGCCCGAGGTTCCGACAGTCGACGAAGCTGGCCTCCCGGATTTCCATGTTGCCGTATGGCACGGCCTTTGGGTGCCGAAGGGCACGCCGCAGCCGGTCATTGCCAAGCTCAATACCGCGGTCAGGGATGCCTTGGCGGATGCAGCCGTAAGAAAGCGCTTGGCCAATATCGGTCAGGATATTCCGCCGGCCGCGCAGCAGACGCCGGAAGCCCTGCGCGCGCAGCAGCAGGTGGAAATCGAAAAGTGGCGGCCGATCATTCAGGCCGAGCACATCAAAGCGGATTAACCCGCCTCACGCCGCCCGCTCCATCTTGATCTCCTCGCGCAGGCTATCGACATCGCGATAGATCGAGGCCACGGCCAGCACCTTGCCGCCCTTGCGGTAGCGCAGCACGCAGTCGCGGCCTTTGATGTCGCCCTCGATGTCGATTTTGTCCCATTTTTCCGCGTGGCCGACATAGTTGATCGGCACGTCGTAATGCTGGCTCCAGAAGAACGGCACGGCGTCGAAGGCCTGCCGCTCGCCCATTAAATTGAGTGCGGCGGTCTGTCCCTGGCGCTCCGCCACCACCCAGTGCTCGATGCGGATCGCCTCGCCGCTGTGCGGATCCGGCCAGCGCGCGATGTCGCCGGCGGCGAAGATGCCGGGCGCCTTCGTTTCTAAATAAGCGTCGACCACGACGCCGCGGTCGATGGCAATGCCGGCCTGCTCGGCGAGTTGAATGCGCGGACGCACGCCGACACCGGCCACCACCAGGTCGGCTTCGAGCGTGCCGCCGCCCTTGAGCACGACCTTGTTGCCGTCGATGGCGTTCGCCGTGTCGCCGAGATGGAAGTTCACGCCGTGCTCCTCGTGCAGCGCGCGCACGAAGTCGCCCATCTCCGGGCCGAGCACGCGCTCCATCGGCCGCTGCTCCGGCGCCACCACATGCACCTCGACATTGCGGTTGCGCAGCGAAGCGGCCACCTCGAGGCCGATGAAGCTCGCGCCGATCACCACGGCGCGCTTCGCCTGCGTCGCCTTGGCGATGATCGCCCGGCTGTCGCGCAGCGTGCGCAGCGTGAACACATGCGGCTGGTCCATGCCGGGGATCGGCAGGCGCACCGGCTCGGCGCCGGTCGCCAGCAGCAGGCGGTCGTAAGGGATGCGGCTGCCGTCGGCGAGCGCGACCTGCTTTTGCTTCGCATCGATGCTGGCGACACTCGCCTTGAGCCGCAGCGCGATGTTGTTCTCGGCATAGAAGCTGTCCGGCCGCAGCGGGATCCAGTCTTCCGGCGCGCTGCCGGCGAGATAGTCCTTCGATAGATTCGGGCGATCGACCGGCGCCGTGTCGTCGTCGCTGAGCATGGTGAGGCTGCCCTGCCAGCCTTCGCGGCGCAGCCGCTCGGCCGCGGCAAATCCCGCGGCGCCGCCGCCGACGATCACGATCTTGTCCGGCTGGCCGGCGGTCTTGGCGCGCCGCCGCGGTGCCGGCTCCGCTTTCTTCTTCTGCACCACGATGGTGTCGCCGCGGCGCTCGACTTGCCAGCAGGCGAGGGCGTTAAACGCCGGCGCGTGCAGCGCCTCGCCGGTGCGCAGGCTGAAGCAGGCGTGGTGCCAGGGACAGCGCACGACGTCGCCCTCCATCACACCTTCGGCAAGGGGGCCGCCGTAATGAGAGCAGGTCGCGCCGACGGCGAAAATCTCGTTGCCGCGACGCGCGAGCAGCACGGCTTCGTCGCCGACATGGCCGGCGAGCATGTGCCCATCGGCGAGATCATTGATGGAAATGCCCTTGGTCAGGTCCGGACCGGACGGTGCCGATGTGTTGGCCATGGGGTCTCCTGGGTTGTTGTTTTAACCACTCCGTCGGGACCTTTTGATGCGCGACACAACAAAAGGTTCCGCTAGGGGCTGTGCAATCGCTTGCGCAAGTCCGCGATTTCGCTGCGTAACGCCTTGGTCTCCTCAAAGCGCTTGCTCACGTCGCGCAGCGTTGCCGCCACGCCGAGCATCCGTCCCGCTTCGTCGTGAAACGGCACGATGGTGAACTCGATCGAGATGCGCGTGCCGTCCTTGCGCAAGGCCGGCACCGCCAGGATATCGCCGGCGCCATAGCGCGTCACGCCGGTGCGCATGGTTTGCGCATAGCCGTCCCAGTGCCGTTTGCGCAGCGGCGGCGGGATGATCGCGTTGAGCGATTGCCCGAGCATCTCGCTCTCAGTGAACCCGAAAATGCGCTCGGCGCCGCGATTCCAGAACTGCACGTTGCCCTCGGCGTCGGCATAGACCACCGCGTCCGGCGTCTCGCTGGCGAGCGTCCGGCAAAACCGATCGATATCGACATGCGGGGACGGCGGGTGGTCGGTCATTAGATCTAGGGGCTGGCCTTGGCGGCGACGCCGGATATAACGAGCGGGTTCGGCGGCGTGTTCCGGCAGACTCTGCACGGGTCGTCGCCGTTGCTTCAATGCCTTGCGCAAATGCAGTCCAGCAGACAGAGCGTCTCCCCATGAAACACTACAAGATCGCGGCCATTCCCGGTGACGGCATCGGCACCGAGGTCGTCGCCGCCGGTGTCGAGGTGATGAATGCCATCGCCAAGCGCGACGGCGGCTTCGCCTTTGCATTCGATCACTTCGATTGGGGCGGCGAATATTACAAGAAGAATGGCCGCATGATGCCGGAGGACGGCCGCGATGCGATCCGCCATCACGACGCAATTCTGTTCGGCTCGGCGGGTCATCCGGAAATCCCCGATCACATCACGCTGTGGGGGTTGCGGCTCGCGATCTGCCAGCCGTTCGATCAGTACGCGAATGTGCGTCCGACCCGCATCCTGCCCGGCATCACCTCGCCGCTGCGCAACGTTACCGACAAGGAGCTCGACTGGGTCATTGTGCGCGAGAACTCGGAGGGCGAATATGCCGGCGTGGGCGGCCGCGTGCACCAAGGCTCGCCGCTCGAAGCGGCGACCGACGTCGCCATGTTCACCCGCGCCGGTGTCGAGCGGGTGATGCGCTTCGCCTTTCGTCTCGCGCGTTCACGGCCGCGCAAGCTGCTCACGGTAGTCACCAAGTCCAACGCGCAGCGTCACGCCATGGTGATGTGGGATGAGATCGCCGTGCAGATCGCCAAGGAATTTCCCGACGTCACCTGGGACAAGATGCTGGTCGACGCCATGACCATGCGCATGGTGATGCGGCCGCAGACGCTCGACACCATCGTCGCCACCAATCTGCACGCCGACATCCTGTCCGATCTCGCCGCCGCGCTCGCCGGCTCGCTCGGCATCGCGCCCACCGGCAACATCAATCCGGAACGGACCTTCCCCTCGATGTTCGAGCCGATCCACGGCTCGGCCTTCGACATCATGGGCAAGGGCGTGGCCAACCCGATCGGCACCTTCTGGTCCTCGGTGATGCTGCTCGAGCATATCGGCGAGAAAAGCGCTGGCGATCGGCTGATGCGCGCGATCGAGCGGGTGACGGCGGATAAGCGTTTCCACACGCCGGACCTCGGCGGCAAAGCGCGCACCGGGGACGTCACCGCCGCGGTCATCGATGCCATCCACGGCGCCAACGCCTGAGAGGACTGAGCCGCGGCGGCCGCGGCTCAGCGATAGAGACGCCAGGCGAAATCGTCGAGCGCCTGGGCATAGGCCGGCGACAGCGACACAGCGGCGAGCTGCACGACCCACAAGGCGAGGAAAACCAGCAACACGCGCGCGCTCCAGGCTCGTGCGCGGATCTTCCGCTGCCTGCGGGCCAATGCGAACGCGACGTCTGTGGGCATCTGCGCGAGGCCCTCGCTACGCCATGGCCTGCACCGGCTTCTGCGCGATCTGCTCTGGCGGCAGCAGCCGTGCCTTGATCACCGGCCGCAGCACGAAGAAGCCGAGCAGCGCGGCGACCACGTTCATGCCGCAACCGACGATGTACACCGCGTGCCAGCTGCCGGTGTAATGCGTCAGCACGTTGCCGAGCGGCACCAGCAGCGAGGCGACGCCCTTGGCCGTGTACATGATGCCGTAATTGACCGTCACATACTGGCGGCCGAACGCGTCGCCGACGGTGGCGGCGAACAGGCTGAAGATGTCGCCCCAGAACAGGAACACCAGCGCGTCGGTGATGATGAAGCCGATCGGCGTCGTGCCGAAGAAGCCGAAGGCGATCAGGCACAGCGCCTCGATGCCGAAGGCGATACCCATCATGTTGGCGCGTCCGATGTGATCGGAGATCCAGCCGTTGAGCGGCCGGCCGACGCCGTTGGTGATGTTGTGCGCGGTGAGCGCCGCCACGATCGCCGGGGTGGTGATGCCGAACAGCGTGACCATGGCGTCGGAGATGCCGCGCTCCTTGGCGATCGGGGCGAGCTGCGCCGCCGACATCAGGCCGCCGGCGGCGACCAGGAAGAACATCAGATACATGATCCAGAAGATCGGCGAGCGCACCGCTTGCGAGGGCGGCAGGTCCACCGCGCCTTGCGCCACCTTGATCTTCGCCGTCGGGATCGCCTCCTGCGCGCCGGGAGCGCGGATGAAGTTGGAGACGATGATGACGATAACGCCATAGATGATGGCAAACACCAGGAAGGTGTGCTGGTAACCGTGGCTTTGGATCATCGCGCGGATCGGCGCGATGGTGATCGCGGCTCCAGCGCCGAAGCCCGCGGCGGTGAGCCCGCCGCACAGCCCGCGCTTGTCGGGGAACCACTTCAGCGCATTGCCGACGCAGGTGCCGTAGACCGCGCCGGCGCCGATGCCGGCGACGGCGCCGCCGACGTAAAGCATGAACAGCGACGTGGCGTAGGAGTTGATCGTCCACGCGATCAAGGTGCAGAAGCCGCCGGCGAGCACCACCCAGCGCGGACCGATGCGGTCGACGATCGCGCCCTCGAAGGGCACCAGCCAGGTTTCGAGCAGGATGAAGATGGTGAAGGCGACCTGGATTTCGGCTTTGGTCCAGCCCCATTGATGCTGGATGGGCAGCACGAACAGCGTCCAGCCATATTGCAGGTTGGCGACGCTGGCCATGCAGATGATGCCGAGGACCAGTTGGATCCAGCGCTCGGAATTGGATGGGGTCGACGCGATTGGGCGGGCTGTTGCCATGGGGACGGACTCTCGTGCTCGCACCAGGCCTGGCCTGGTGACGCGAAGGAAGAGTCGCCCCTCGGACGGGATGTGGTCCGCCGCTGATGGCGGACTTACCCAGACTCCTAATCTGACCTTGAGAAGAAAGGTTTCGCCATGCGACGGCAGGCCGCACGATGCGGCTGCTGCAGTGCGGGAAAAATCATCGCGCGCGGGCGCGTCGATGACCTCGCGTCAGCTTGATCGCGGTGCCGCGCGGCGGTGCTTGACGCGGTTCCTGCCGTATGCGTCGATTGCGCAAGTCTTGTCCTGAAAGTCTTGCACACGACAAAATCCGAGATGCGGATGCCGTGTTGCAAAGCAAGACGATCAAAACGGGGTCTGACGCGTTCCGGGAGCGGACGCGGTCCCGCTTGCGGATCGCTGCATGCGCCTGCGACGCCGCCTCGCCAGCCGGGGAGGTCGCATCATGGCGACACGCTTTACCGTCAATGGAAAATCGGTCAGCACCGATGCGCCGCCGGACACGCCGCTCCTGTGGGTGATCCGCGAGGGCCTCAAGCTCACCGGCACCAAGTTCGGCTGCGGCGCCGGCCTGTGCGGCGCCTGCATGGTGCATATCGACGGCAAGCGCGCCTTCTCCTGTCAGACGCAGGTGTCGGAGATTTCCGGCAAGGCGGTCACCACCATTGAAGGCCTGTCGGCCGACAGCTCGCATCCGGTGCAGAAGGCCTGGCTCGCCGAACGCGTGCCGCAATGCGGCTACTGCCAGTCCGGTCAGATCATGAGCGCCGCCGATCTGCTCAAGCACAATCCTAAGCCGACGCGCGAGGAGATCGTCGAGCATATGAGCACCAATATCTGCCGCTGCGGCACCTATGCCCGCATCGTGAAAGCGGTCGAACGCGCGGCGGGGGAGGCGTGAGATGAACAAGCCAATCAGCGCTTCCGCTATGTCATTGTCGCGCCGTCAGGTGATGATCGGCGCTGCCGGACTGTCCTTTGCCGTCGCGTTGCGCGGCCAAGCGGACGCAGCGGTAATCGCTGCCGAGCGCAGCGGTCAGGCGATGAGCCCGTGGGTGAGCATCGCGCCCGATGGCACCATCACCATCATGTCGGCGGCGACCGAGATGGGGCAGGGGTCGATGACCTCGCTGCCGCTGATCCTCGCCGAAGAGCTCGACGCCGACTGGGACAAGGTGCGCATCGTGCCGGCGCCGGTGAATGAGGCGATCTACGGCAATCCCGGCTTCGGCGGCTTGATGTATACCGCCGGCTCCAACGCGGTGACCAGCTACTACAACAAGCTGCGCGTGTTCGGCGCCCAAGTCCGACGCGTGCTCATCGACAATGCGGCGAAGCAACTCGGCGTGCCCGCAGCGGAGCTCACGACCGAGCCAAGCGTCGTCGTGCATGCGAAGTCGGGCCGCAAGCTCGGTTATGGCGAGATCGCCGCCAAGGCGGAAATCCCGGCGCAAGCGCCGGAGGTCAAGCCGGAGGAGCTGAAGAAGCCTTCGCAATTCCGGTTGATCACCAAGGACGTGATGCGCGCCGAGCTGCCGCTCAAGGTCAATGGCAGCGCCAAATATTCGATCGATACGCAGCTGCCTGGCATGCTCTATGGCGCGGTGCTGCGCGCGCCGGTCGAAGGCGCTAAGCCGGAAGGCTTCGACGAGGCCAAGGTCGTCGCCATCAAGGGCGTCGTGAAAGCCGTCGCATTGCCCTATGGCGTCGGTGTCGTCGCCGAGACGCCGTGGGCCGCGTTTGCCGGACGCAACATCGTCGAGCGCTCGGTGCGCTGGAGCAAGGACGGCAAGGCCTGGGGCTTCGACAGCGACAAGGGTTTGGCGACCTTCGCCGCCACCGCGCGCGATCCGAATGCGCAGGCGACGGACTGGTTCAAGCTCGGCGATGTGCGCACCGAGATGCCGAAGGCGGCCGCCACTTTCGAGCAGGAATATCTCTGCGACTATGCCTATCACGCGCAGATGGAGCCGCTGAACGGCGTCGCCTCCGTGTCGCCCGCGGGCGACAGCGCCGAGGTCTGGTGCGGCACGCAGAGCCAGAGCATCGCCGCCGAGGCGACCGCCAACGCGCTCGGCATCGACCGCGCTAAGGTCACGCTGCACGACACGCTGATCGGCGGCGGCTTCGGCCGCCGCGGGCCGCGCGACATGGACTTCCTCGTCGACGCGGTGCTGCTGTCGAAAGTGGTGAAGCGTCCGGTGAAGAGCATGTGGACGCGCGAGGATGACGTACACAACGGCCGCTTCCGCCCGCTGTCGGCGCATTTGCTGCGCGCCGGCTTCGACGGCTCCGGCAAGCTCATGGCCTGGCATCATCGCCTGGTCGGCGACCGCGTGACGCCGTTCATCGATCCCGTGCGCTATGCCAAGGCCGGCAAGAAGGACTTCATCCTCATGCTCGGCGCCGACGCCAAGGGCTATGACGTCGCGCATCAGCTGGTCGAGCAGGTCTACGAGGACACCGGCGTTCGCACCGCGCCGTTGCGCGGCATCGGCTTCACCGCCAACAAGTTCGCTACTGAAACTTTCGTCGACGAGCTTGCTTACCGCGCCAACATGGATCCGGTGGCGTACCGCCTGGCGCTGCTCGCCAAGACGCCGCGCGGTCATGCGGTGTTGCAGCGCGCCGCCGAGATGGCGGATTGGAGCAAGAAACGCGAGGGCACTGCGCTCGGCGCCGCCTATATCGATTATTCCGGCACGCAGATCGCGACGGTTGTCGAGCTCTCGGTCGATCGCAAGAGCGGCAAGGTCAAGCTGCACAACATCTGGTGCGCCATCGACTGCGGCGTTCCGGTGCAGCCGGACAATGTGGTGGCGCAGACGCAGAGCAGCCTCGTCTACGGCATCGGGCTCGCGCTCACGGAGCGCATCAGCATCAAGGACGGCGCTGTCGAGCAGTCGAACTTCTACGACTACATTGTGTCGCGCAATCGCGATGTGCCGCCGCTGCACATCGCGGTGATCCCGACCGACAATCATCCGACCGGCGTCGGCCAGATGGCGACGCCGACGGTGACGCCGGCGGTCTCCAATGCACTGATGGCATTGACCAAGGTGCGGCTGCGTCACGCACCGTTCACCGAGGAGCGGGTGAAGAAGGCGCTCGCCTGATATTACGCCGCGCCGCTGAGCGAAGCGAAGGTCCGGCGCGGCCACCGTTAATGCTCGCGCTGGCCGCTCGCTTCCGCTCGCCAGCGCGAGATGCCGCTGAGCGAAGGTCCGGCGCGGCCATCATAAACGCTGAGCAGGCGGCGCTTTTCGCCTGCCTCGGTCACACCTCCCCGTTACCCTAACGGCCTGAGGCCGGCGAGGTTCAATCGTCGCGCTTGAGTTCTGCCCCTTGCGCCCTCACGTGTGGGATGCATATCGGTTTGCGGGGCGACGTGGATGTCCGGCGTTCATCATTTCTGGGGCTGGCTTGCCCCTTGGGTTCACGATTACGGCGCGCTGACCGTCATGGTGGTGGTGACGCTGGAATCCTTCGGGATGCCGCTCCCGGGAGAGTCGCTGATCATCTCCGCGTCGATCCTGGCCGGACGCGGGCAGATCTCACTGCCCTGGCTGATCCTCGGTGCCTGGGTCGGCGCCGTGGTCGGCGATAATATTGGCTACGTTCTCGGGCGGAAGCTCGGCCGCCAGCTCATCGTGCGCTATGGCGCGCGCATCGGCATCACGCATGCGCGCCTCGAAAAGGTCGAAGCGGTCTTTGCCCGCCACGATGCGCTGGCGGTTTGCTTCGCACGCTTCTTTGCCGTGCTGCGCCAGCTCAACGGCATCGTCGCCGGCATTCTGGGCATGCGCTGGTGGCGATTTCTCACTTTCAACGCCATCGGCGGCGCGTTGTGGGTGCTGACCTGGTCGCTTGCCGCGTTCTATCTCGGCAAGGACCTCAAAAAGATCGGCGAACTGATCGATCGTGTCGGCATCGGCGCGCTCATCGTCGCCGCGGTTGTGATTGTCCTGGCAGTCGGTTTTTTTCTCTGGCGGCGTTGGGCAGCGCGCAAGCGCTGACCACTTTCTATCGTTCCGGCACCGGCGTTAATGGCACCCGCAGACTCGGCGGCCACAGCAGCACCACGAAAACGGAAGAAAAGTAACGTCGTCGCGCTTGCTGGCATAGATCGCACGGCGTGATAACGTTCGCGCGAGATAGGGACAATCATGAAGTTGCCGTGCCGCAAATTCTTGCAACTGGCCGCGGCTAGTGCCGCCGTTTTGGCCTTGATGATTGCGCCGCCTCAAGCGTTCGCCAGCGCCTGGAATTACGGCTGCAAGGGCGTCCTTCCCGTCTTCCACGATAGCGCGGTCATCATCTTCAATCGTGATCGTTTGGTTCTCTTGCCGAAGGCGTTCGCCGATCAGCAGGCGACGCTTCGCTATCTGGCCTTCGGCGATGCCACCGACGCGATCATCGAAGTGGCCAAGGCGGCGGACGGCAATTCCGGTCTCGCGCAGATCATGGTGTTTACGCTGGCGACCAACCCCGAGAAGAAGCTGACCTTGACCGAGACGTCGTCAAAGACGGTTTCCAACGGCAGCGAGCGTGCCGGCGCGCAGCCGCGAAACGCGCAGGTGACCTACTATAAGAAGGTGTACCGCTACGTCAGCGACTTCGGCTTCATGGGTCCGTTCGAGATCAAGATGGACTGCGTCAATTACGAGCTGTCGGCGCCGGTTCGCTGAGCATTCAGCGTGTTGCGCCAGCGGCCTCAGATCACCAGCAAATCCTTGCCGACGATGATCTCGCCCTTGAAGTGCTTCGCCGCCGGTGCGCGCCAGGTGTCGTCGGCGATGCTGTCGATCGCCGGGGTGAGATGCGACAGCACCAGTGTCTTCACACCGGCCTCGGCGGCAATGCGTCCGACATCCTCCGCCGGTGTGTGATCGGCTTTCATGTGCGCCATGAACGCCTCGAACTTTACCGGCCGGCCTTTGGCGATCTGCTCTTTGATGTATTTTTCGACCGCCGGCACATACATCGTCTCGTGCACCAGGATGTCGGCGCCTTTGGCCAGTTGCGCGACCGCATCGAGTGGCGCGGTGTCGCCTGAGAACGCGATCGAGCGGTCCTTGAAGTCGAAACGGTAGGCGAGCGCCGGCTTCACCGGCGGATGCTCGACGACGATCGCGCTGACTTTCACGCTGTCGTCCTGCATCACCGCGCCGGCGGCCGAGATCTCCTGCACCGTCACCGCGCTCAGTGGCTTCATGTGGAAATCCTCAGCCCAGAAATCGACGGTCGGCTTGTAGGCGCGCATCAAGTCGTCGGTCATCTGCTTGAGCGGCGGCGGGCCGAAGGCGCGCACGCCGGTTGGATGCATGCCCTGGATCCAGCCGACGATGAGCAGCGGCCCGTACTCAATATTATGGTCGGCGTGATGGTGCGTGATGAAAATCGATTTGATCGCGCCGAACGGAATCCCAGTGCGCGCGTACTGGTTAGTGACGCCCAAGCCGCAATCGAGCACATAGGCGGCCCCGTTGCTCAGCATCACATGCGAGGTCATTTCCCGCGAGCGGCCCGGCACCGGCCCGGCGGCGGTGCCGAGCAGCACGAGCTTGGTGCCCTTGGCGTCTTTGAGCGCGGCTTGCGCCTGTTGCGGGGTCCATTGCCCCGGCGCAGCCTGGGCTTCGCTCTGCTGCGCGCTCGCCGCCAAGACTGGCGCGGCGGTGAGGCCGGCGAGAACCCGACGTCGTGAGACGCCGGAAGCGTTCGGGTTGTCGCTCATGGCCGCTAATCCCCCTGGCGATTATACGCCGTCTCCCAGAACAGCTGCTTCCAGTCATCGACCTTCGACTTGATGCCGCCGACACGGTTGAGGAACGCAGCGAAGAAGGCGATGCGGTGCGGCTCGGCGGTGAACTCGAAGCCGGGATCGTCGAGCAGCGTCACCAACTCCTCGATGCTCTCGGAGGCGTTATTGGCCTTCTTCCACAGCACCGCGGCGGCGTGCTTGTCCTTGTTGGCGACCTTGATCGCCTCGTCGAGCGCGTTGGCGACCGCCTGGAACAGCTTCGGATCTTTCTCCTTGGTCTGCTTGGTGGCGAGCAGCGTGATCTGCGTCAAGGGTCCGCCGAACACCTCGCGGCTGTCGGCGATCACATGCGCGCCGGGAATTTTCAGCCCGCGCGAGGTGAACGGCTGCACCGCGATATGCGCATCGATCGACGCCTTGCCGTAGCCCGCGGACAGCGCCGCCACCGCATCGGAATGGCCGAGGCCGACGGTGAGGTGGTCGAGCTTGTGCGGATCACCCCAGATTTTCTCCGCTGCCATCTCCAGCATCATGGCGTTGAAAGAGATGCGCACCGAGGGAACGGCGATGCGGTCCTGGTCGGTGAAATCCTTGATCGACTTCACATTAGGATTGATGGTGTAGAGCACCATGGCGCCGTTCGACACGGTGCCGACGGCGCGCACCTCGTTCGGCGTGCCATGGGTGCGGTCCCAGAGCGTCAGCAGCGACGGCAGCGCCGCGGTGCCGTAGTCCGCCGAGGCGGACAGGAGCGCATCGATCACCGGCGCCGGCCCGCTGAGCGTTTTCACCGAGGCGTCGACCTTGCCGAGCCCGAGCTTGGTCGCCTCCTGCTGCAGGATGCCGCCTGACACCATCTCGTCGACGGGGAGATAAAGCAGTCCGCGCTGCTGCACGAAGCGCACCGTGAGTGGTGTCTGCGCCCGCAGCACCGCTGGGGCGGCGATGAGGCTCACGCCGCCCGCGAGCGCGGTGACCGCGCGTCGCCTGGTGACGAACGGATGGGTGGTGTCGTTTCCTGACATGGCGCGTCTCCTCCGTCCGGGCTGTTATGCTTGCGTCGGCTATGGAGCCCGGTTGATGCCATGATAGGCTTGAACCCACGTAACAAAAAGGCTCATTCCCTCGGGGACGCTCTCCACCGTCATGGCCGGGCTTGTCCCGGCCATCCACGTCTTTCTTGCTGAGCTTCTGTAAAGAAGGCGTGGATGCCCGGCACAAGGCCGGGCATGACGACGGAGAGGCAGTCAGGTTGAGCAATGAAAATCACGCGCGTATCGGCGGTCGTCTACCGCCAGCAGATCAAGGCCGGCGCGCCGCAGCCGAAATTCGCCGGCGAGGGCCGCTCCGCCTTCGAGACGCTGCTGGTCAAGGTCGAGACCGACGAAGGCATCACCGGCTGGGGCGAAGCCTTTCCGCATCGCGTCTGGCTGGCGGGGAGGTCGCTGCTCGACAATCTGATCGCGCCGGCCTGCGTCGGCGCCGATCCGACGGATATCCCGGCGCTGATGCAGATGTTGATCTACCGCGTGCACGGCGTCGGCCGCGCCGGTCCGGTGATGTATGCGCTGTCCGGTCTCGACACCGCGCTGTGGGACATTCTCGGCAAGGTGAGGGGACAGCCGATCTGGAAGCTGCTTGGCGGCGCGCCCATCGATCGCATTCCGGCTTACGCCAGCCTGCTCAAATATAATGACGCCGGCATCGTAGCGCGCACCTGCGAGGAAGCGCTGGCGCGCGGTTACAAGCATCTCAAGGTGCACGAGACCGGCCGCGACCAAATCACCGCCGCAGCGAAGGTGTTGCAGCAAAACGGCGGCGGACCGCTGATGGTCGACGTCAATGCGCCGTGGACGCTCACTGAGGCGCTCGCCGCGATCGCGCCGCTCACCGCACTCGGCCTTAAATGGATCGAGGAGCCGGTGTGGCCGCTGGAGGATTTCGCCGCCGCGCATCAGGTGAGCGCCGCCGGCGTGCCGGTCGCCATCGGCGAGAATGTGCTGACGCCGAGCGATTTCGCGCGGCTGATCGAAAGCCGCGCGGTCGATTACGTGCAGCCGAGCGTCGCCAAGATCGGCGGCATCTCCATTGCGCGCGACATCTTCATGATGGCGAACAAGGCGAACGTCGCGGTGGCGCCGCATTCGGCGTATTTTGGCGCGGGCCTCATTGCCACCGCGCATGTGCTCGCGGCGCACTCGCGCACGCCGATGCTCGAGCGCCTTTATGTCGATCTCAGCGAGAGCCCGTTCGGCGATTGGTACGAGCCGAAGGACGGGCATGTCGCGGTGCCGCAAGGGCCGGGGCTCGGCGTCGAGCCGGATGAAAAGATTCTGGAGAAGCTGCGTGTGGCTTAAGCGTCGTCCCCCGGCTTGACCGGGGGACCCAGTAACCCGCACCGTTGCAACAAGAGCCGCGACGTCTGCGAGTGCTGGATGCCCCGCTTTCGCGGGGCATGACTACGGAGAGGCAGTCGGACTAAGGAAGGACAAAATGAAAATCCAACGGGTCACCATCAATTTCGTCCGCCTGCCGCCAGACGAGCCGTTGGTCGGCGCCATGCCGATGAAAGGCATGCTGCAGGAGTTCTTCTGCGTGCAGGTGACGACGGACGACGGCATTGAGGGTATCGGCGTCACCACCTTCGCCGGCAAGGTCGCGCGCACGCTGAAGACATTGCTCGAGGAGTTCGGCGCGCTGATCGTCGGCGAAGACCCGCTGCGCACCGAGGCGGTGACGGCGAAGCTTCGCGCTGCCTCAGCAGCGTGCGGGCCCGCGGGGCTGGTCAATCTTGCGGTCTCGGCGCTCGACACCGCGCTGTGGGACATTCGCGGCAAGGCTTTTGGTGTGCCGCTCGCGCGGCTGCTCGGCGGTCTGCGCGACAAGGTCCCGGCTTATGCCTCAGGCGCGCTCTCGCGCACCACGCCGACCGACAAGCTCGCCGCCGCCGCCGCCAGGCTGGTGGAGAAAGGCTACCGCCAGATCAAGACGCAGATGGCGGTCGAGGGCCTCAACCCGGCGCAGGAGATCGAACGCATCCGCATCGTGCGCGACGCCGTCGGCCCCGACACCAACCTGATGGTCGACATCAATCAGCGCTGGAACGTGCACGAGACGATTTCCATCGGCAGCCGCATCGAGGATCTCGGCCTCGGCTGGCTGGAAGATCCGACGCGCTGCGACGATTACCAGGGCCTCGCGGAGATTGCGCGCGCGCTCGCGACGCCAGTCTGCGCCGGCGAATATCTCTGGGGCATCGAGCCGCATCGGCAGACGCTGACGCACCATTCGGTCGACATCGTCATGATTGATCTCTTGCGCGTCGGCGGCATCACGCAATGGATGAAGGTCGCGGGCATGGCCGAAGCCTTCAGCCGTCCGGTGGCCAGTCACCTGCTGCCCGAGGTCCACGTGCATCTCGTCGCCGCCGTGCCCAATGGGCTCGTCGTCGAATACATGCCCTGGACCGCACGCTTATTCGAGGATCCGCCGCAGCCGGCGAAGGGCGAGATCGCGGTTCCATCAGGCGCTGGCCTCGGCCTCAAATTCGCGCCCGAGTTGTTCCGGAAATACGGTGTTGCCGGCTGATCGCCGGCGCTGGGTACTCGAAGTTACTCTTTATATGTGTGCGCATGTGCTCGGCCCTTGCCCGGCCCAGGCAAACCTGCATCATAATCCGCGTCGGGAACGCCAATTGGGGGGAGCGGTCGCGGCCAGCCGGTCGCGGCTCTCAAGAATCATGAAACGCTTGTCATTCGTCGCGCTGTTTGCGGCCGCGGCCTCGTCGCTGCCGATCGCAGCATTCGCCGCCGCGCCGCCGGCGCTCTACAACAAGACCATCAGCGTCAGCTATAGCGAAAGCAAGGACTTGCGCGGTGTCGACGGCGACACGCGGCATCGCATCGTCCACGGCCAAATCGAAATCTTCGTCAGCAGCCAGGGACGCGTGTTCCGGCGTGCCGCGCGTCAGGCGGTCGGCATGCATGGTTCGCGCTCGAAGATCGTGAACGAGCTCGGCCGCAGCCGCGGTCCGGACGGCAATGAGATCAAGACCGCCAATGTCCGTTACAACGGCGAGCTCGCCTTCAACGGGCGGTCCATCACGATCTCCACCAAATTCGAGAGCGGCATGCGTCGGGTAACCATCCAATTCGACGGCGGCTTCAGCAGTTGCACCGCGGCCGTGACCTACGGCAAGGAGGGTGGCGCGCCCGGCCTCGTGCACCACGGGATGAACGGCCGGCTTTACGCCGCCACCAACATCAGCGCCTCGACGCCGACCTGCAGCATCACCAGCGGGACCAGCTTCGACGATTGATGCGGGTACGGTGGTTCGCCGAGGGGCGGAAACACATTGATCGCCTCCGTGCGCGATCGATGACTGCGGCAGCTATCTTTGTGAGGGATGCATCGTGGAATATCTGATTGGACGCGACCCGGATCCAAGCCAGCCGCGCATCGTCTTGGAGGACAAAAGCGTCTCGCGCACCCACGGCAAGCTCGCCGTGCTCGGCAGCGACCGCTATCTGATCGAGGATATGCGCAGCCAGAACGGCACGTTTCTGCGTGCCGCGGATGGATGGAAGCGCGTCGAGCGCGCGCAGGTCGGCGCCGATGACGAGGTGCGGCTTGGCGCCTTCATCACCACGGTCGCTGCGCTGCTGCAGCGCGCCGTCGGTGCTTCGGCGCGCATCAAGATCGAGCGCAATCCGGAGACTGGTGAAATCGTCAAACGCAAGAACGAGCCCTGATAATGGAAGAGCTCAAGAGCTTCGAAAGCTGGCGGCCCTGGGTCGCGGTGGTATCCGTCGCCGCTGGCGTCGGCATCATCCTCATTCTCTATTACACGCTGAGCGATGATTGGGCGCACACGCTGCTTGATCGCGGCCACACCTATCCGTTCTCGGTGCAGAACGGCATGTGGATCGCCTTCGCCATGGGTCTCGGCGAGATCGCCGTGCGCATCGCCTCCGCCCGCGCCGAGATGCGCCAGTTGCGCAAAAGCTATCTGCCGGAAGATCCGCGCGTGATCCTGCAGGCGGACGATCTGCCGGATATCTACAAGCAGCTCAAAGGCAGCGCCGATCGCAACCGCTGCTTCCTGCCGCGGCTGATCGACCGCTGCATCCTGCAATTCCAGGCGAGCCTGTCGACCGCGCAGAGCGCGTCGCTGATGAACACCAGCGTCGAGATGTTCCTGCATGAGGTCGATCTTCGTTACAACATGATCCGCTATATCTGCTGGGTCATTCCCTCGCTCGGCTTCATAGGCACTGTCGTCGGCATCGGCCGTGCGCTCGAATTTGCCGGCGCCCCCGAGCATGTCGCCGATCCGAACCTGCTCACCACCGTGACCGGCATGCTCGCCGTGTCCTTCAATGGCACCTTCCTCGCCTTGGTGATGGCCTCGGTGCTGGTGCTGCTGCAGAACATCATCCAGTCGAAGGAGGAGCACGCGCTCAACCTCGCCGGACAATATTGCCTCGATAACCTGATCAACCGGCTTTACGTCGCCAAGTAAGTGCTCTGCCGAAACCCCGAGGGGACCTCCATGACCAGCAAGCGTCCGCCCACCGACGACAAGACCGCGCCCGTCCCTGAGGCAAAGCGGCCGGCCGACGATGACATGCGCACCGTCATGATGCCGAAGGACGCCAAAACCGCGCCGAGCGGCAAAAAAGAGCCGAGTTCCGACAGTCGCGGGACGCCGCGCCCGCGGCTGCCGTGGCCGGCGCGCGATTCACATCCGGCGCGGCAGCGTGATGACCGCGACAAGACTGCCGGACGTCCCCCCGTTTCACGGGGCCACGACGACGACGATGAGAAGACCCGTTTCTTTGCGGCGCCGCGTGCCGCCGATACGGCCGCGGCGGGCGCCGAGGAGGACGCGAGCGGTGGAGACGATCCGGTCGTCGGATGGCTCGTGATCGTCGAGGGCCCGGGCCGGGGGCGCTCGTGCGAGCTCGGGGCCGGCGCCAATTCCATCGGCCGCGATGCCAGCCAGAAGATCTGCCTCGATTTCGGCGATCAGGAAATCCATCGCGAGAAGCATACGGTGATCGTCTACGATCCGCGTTCGCGGCGCTTCTTCCTGCAGCCCGGCGAAGCGCGCAATCTCACTTATCTCGGTGACGACGTCGTGCTGGCGCCGACGCCGCTCAAGGGCGGCGAGATCATCAGCATCGGGCGCACACAGCTGCGCTTTGTCCCGCTCTGCGGCGAGGACTTCAGCTGGTGACAGCAGCGCCGCAGCAGGGCGCTCCTGCCGGGGGCAGGGCTGTGTTCGGCGCGGCCATCAAGGGCGGGCGCACCGATCAGCAGGATTCCTTTCGGCTCTGCCGGCTCGACGGAGAAGGCGGTTGGCTGCTGCTGCTCGCGGATGGCATGGGCGGGCACGCCGCCGGCGCGCTCGCCAGCAAGATCGCTGCCGACACGTTTGTCGCCGCGTTCCGCTCGCTGCGTGCCGAGGGCACGAGCCTCGCCGACGCACTCGGCGGCGCGCTCACCCGCGCCAATGAGGCGATCGCGGCGGCGCAGCGCTTAGATCCGGACAACAGCGCCGGCATGGGGACGACGGTGGTCGCCGCGCATCTTGCCGCCGGCGGCGTGAGCTGGATCAGCGTCGGCGACTCGCCGCTGTGGCTTTATCGGCGCGGTGAGCTCCGTCGTCTCAACGAGGATCATTCGCTGCGTCAATTCGCCGGCGAGGGGGCTCCCTCCGGCAACATCCTGCAGTCGGCGGTGATGGGCGAGCCGAAGATCCCGCTCGTCGACAGTCATCCCGAGCCGGAGCGCCTCGAGCCCGACGATCTCGTGCTGCTGAGCTCCGACGGAATCCTCACGCTCGATGAGCAGCAGATCGCCGCGACCATCAGCTCGGCGAGCGGTGCCGATGCCGAGCTGATCGCCTGGCTCCTCCTCAACGCCGTGCAGGATCGGAAAAAGAGCCGTCAGGACAACTGCACCTTGATCGTCGCGCGGGCCTCCGCCGCAGGCATCGCCTCCGCGCCCATTGCCGCCGGCGCATCGCGCGGCGGCAGAACGCGCTGGATCGCGGCAGCGCTGCTCGTTCTCGGTGCAGGCGCTGCCACCGCCGCCGCGCTCTTGCATTTGCACTGAGGGACGGCAGTGCGCAGGCCGCTTCGCAACATCGAAATCTTCAGCATGTCGGTGCTCGACATGTTCGCCTCGGCGCTCGGCGCCTTCATCATGGTCTCGGTGATCCTGTTTCCCTATTACAACCAGCAGAAGCAGCTCGAGCAGGCCCGCGACAACATCAAGAAGACCGAGGTGCAGCTCGGTAAGGCGGAGGCTGAGCGCATTCGCTCCGAGGAGACGAGCCGCAAGCAGCAGGAGGAGATCAAGAAGGGCAGCGAGTTCCGCACCGCGCTGGTCGCCTGCAAGTCGACCATGGCGGCCTGTCAGGCGGTGCTGGCGAAAGTGTTCCTGGTGATCGCCATGGAGTGGGAGGAATCCTGCGACGTCGACATGTACATCACCGACGCCAAGCAGCGCGAATTCTACTACGCCAAACGCAAGAATCCGCCGTCCAAGGCCGAGCTCAGCATCGACATGGTCTACGGCCCCGGCATCGAGGTCTGGCAGAATCCGGAGGCGGAGCCCGGCGAATACAAAGTCCAGTACCGCGCCGGCGGCACCTGCAACGCGCTGCCGGACACCGTGCCGGTCAAGGGTTGGCTGCTCGATCGCAGCAGCGGCGTGCGGGCCTTGCCGGAGGTGGCGCTGACGGAAGCTAAACGTTCGGTCGACGTGGCCGTCATTCGCCTGAGTGCCGATGGTGTGGCCACCATCCGGCCGGCCGAGCGGTGAGCGCGCGCCATGCGCCGGCCCCACCGCAACATCGAAATCTTCAGCATGTCGGTGCTCGACATGTTCGCCTCGGCGCTCGGCGCCTTCATCATGGTCTCAGTGATCCTGTTCCCCTATTACAAGAAGGACGTCTCGCAAGAGCTGACGGAGACCAAGAAGGTGCTCGCGGAGAAGAGCAAGGAGCTCGACACCAAGCTCAAGCAAGTTCGCGAGGTCGAGGAGAAGGTCCGCAAGCAGAATCAGGACGTGAAGCAAATCCGCGACACCCAGGCGAACCTCAATGTGTGCAAGCAGGGCCTCAACCAGTGTCAGGTGGAGATGGGGAAGAACTTCCTGCTGGTTGAGATCCAGTGGGACAAGGCGATCAATGTGGATCTCCACGTCACTGATCCGGCCGGCAACGAATATTACTGGCGCAAGACCAATCGCTGCCTTTGCGACTTCCCCGGCGAAAAGGCGCGCTTGAGCGTCGACTCCTTCGGCAGTTCGCGCGGCGGCATCGAGGTTTGGATCGCCCCGGACGTGAAGACCGGCTCGTACTTCGTCGATTACGTCATCGACCGTCCGACTGACGAGCAGGTCCAGGTGACCGGCACGGTCATCGATCGGGAGGGCACGCATGCGATCGCGCCTAAGGCGCTGGTGCGGCGGGAACCTGGGCAGGAGGCCAGGCTGCGCGCGGCGGAACTGCGCGTGGCGGCTGACGGGACTTTGAAGATTCGCTAGGATCGATGAATCTGCGGAGGGTGGGATTGGCTTTGTGGGGATACGACATCCGCGCGTTGCGTCGGACGACGGCGCGCTCCCTGTTGCTGTTCATGGCGCTGCTGTGCACGCCCGCGCCAGCGCAGGAGAAGTCCTACTGGCTCGTCAATTCCGGTACCGTCATCGGATCGTGCCCCGGCAGGGCTGGCGGCGAGCCGCTGCGCGCGGCCAATGGCGGCAATCAGTGGGTGCTCATCACCGCGACCGTGACCTGCCGTGATGTCGGCGACGGCTATACATTTTCCGTCGACTACATGAGCGTGCAGATCAATCCCAGCGCGCGCGCGCGCGTCGAGCGCGATGTGCTCAATTTCGATTGGGTCGCTTTGGCGGTGTTTCAACCGCACGGCAACGGGCAGACGATCAATTGGCTTTACGATGAAGCGCTGCCGGTCAAAGGCCAATTGGAAAAGACCAGCCGGGAGAAAATCTATTTCGGCAATCTGACCTTTCCCAAAGTGAGCAAGGCCGAGATCGCCAAGGCTTCCAATTTCACCTTCTACATGACGGCGCAGGGCGTGCCCTTCGTCTTCGGGCTGCGGTGAGGAGCAACGCCGTGCGATCGACATCGTCGCTCCTCATTTGCGCCTGTCTCATCGCCGCTGCGAGCCGGCCGGCGCTGGCGCAGGAGGACACGGAAACCAAGCGTTACAGCTCGACGCGCACGCAGTTCGATTTTTCCGCGCCACCGCCGAACAAGATCCTGCCCAACCCGGCGGCACGCGAGGGACGGCGGCCGTATCTGCGCAATTTCGGTCCGGTCGGCCATGTCGGTCCGCCGTCCTCGAGCTACGGCACCGCCGACGTCAACGGCCGCTATCAGGAGCAAGGCGGCACCGGCAGCGATGTCGTCTCGGATAATGCCTCGCCGTCCGGGCGCAACCCACGCGGGACGGGGGCGCCCGGTCGAGCGTCCGACCGCGACACCCACGCTCAGCCGCAACGCGAACAAGCGGCCGCTACCGTGCAACGCGAGCAATCAGCGGCTGCTGCACAACGCGAGCAGGCACAACGGGAGCAGGCGCAACAGCGCGAGCGGCCGCCGCAGGCGCAACAGGCGCAACAGGGGCCACAGCCGTCGCGCGAGCAGGCTGCGCCCGCGCAGCCTGGTGGTCACGCGAGTGTGCCGTCAGCGGCGCGAGGCACCGGCGACCAGCCGTCCGATCAGGAACTGACGCAAGAGTCCGAAGCCTATGTGCGCAACGAGCTTGCCGAGCGCATTCGTGAGGGTCAGATCGCCAATCTGACCTATCAACCGAGTGAACGCGCGCAAGCGGATGCGCATGTGCGCCAGATCGAGCAGCGCGTGTGGGATGAAACCGCGCGTCAGCTCGCCGCATCGCTGCGCGGGGGCGGCGGACGCGCGGCACCGGGCAGTGGCGACGCACGCGGCCGGCCGCGACAGGCCGCGACGCCACCGGCGCACGGTCCCGCAGCGCCGGGTACGAGCGCGCCCGATCAGCTCGCGCGCCTCGGCGAAGGTCTCGGTGGAGGCGCAAGCGGGCCCGCCGGTGCGCCGAGTGGTGCGGGCGCTGGCGGGAATCCTGCGGGCGGCACGCCGAGTGGTGGCGCTGGCGCGAGTGCTGCGCCCGGTGGCGCAAGCGGTCCCAGTGGAGCTGGTCCCGGCAGCGCGCCCGGCGGCAGTTCCGGCTCACCCGGTGCTCCCGGTCGTGGCGCAAGTGGCGCGTCGGGTGCTGGTGCTTCGCCGGCGCCGGGAAGTGTCGCGACGGCGGCGCCCGGCGGCGGACAATCGCACGGCGCGACTCCAGGTCGTGGTCCCGCAGGTGCGGGCGCCGCACCGAGCGGTGGCAGTGCCGGTGCACCCGGCGGCAGTGCCAGCGCGCCCGGCGCTGCGGGTCGTCGTGCGAGTGTTGCGCCTGGCGCCGGCGGTTCGCCGACCGCGACGGCGACGCCTGGCGGAGGACAAGCGCCCGGCGTGACTCCGGGTCGTGGTCCCGCAGGTGCGGGCGCCGCACCGAGTGGTGGCAGTGCCGGTGCACCCGGTGGCAGTGCGGGCGCGCCCGGTGCTGCGGGTCGTAGTGCGAGTGTTGCGCCTGGCGCCGGTGCTGCGCCGGCTGCGGGAGGGAGCGCAACGGCGGCGCCGGGTGGTGGACAATCTCCGGGCGCGACGCCGGGCCGCGGACCTGCGGGTGCGGGCGCTGCGCAAGACGGTGCCGCTGGTGCGCCGGGCGGCGGATCGAGTTCCGGTACACCAGGCGGCGCTCAGAGTGCCGGCACACCTGGCGGTGCACAGAGTGCCGGGACACCGGGTGGTGCGCCTGGCGGAGCCAGCGGCGCTTCGGCCGCGCGAGGATCGGGTGCGCCGGGTGGAGTGGCCGGCGGCGGTTCGCCCGGCGGGACCTCCGGCAGATCCGGCGGCGCCGTCGGCGGTCCCGGCCGAGTCAATCTTGCGCGCGCGATGGGTTCGATGACCGGCGCGATGCGCGGCTTTTCCGGAGCGGCATCGGGCGCCGGCTCCAGCGTGGCATCGCGCTCCGGTGCGAGCGCTTCCGGTGGAAGCGGCCAAGGCGGAGCGAGCCAAGGCGGAGCAGGCCAAAGTGGAACGGGCCAAAGCGGAGCGAGCCAAAGCGGAGCAGGGCAGAGCGGCGCGGGCCAAAGTGGCGCGCCCGGCGGCGCGGGCGGTTCAGGTCGCGGTGGTTCGAGTGCCACCGCATCGGCCGCCGGCAGTGGACAAGGCAGCGGTACGCCCGGTGGAAGTGCGAGCGGCGCGAGCCCACGCGGTGCATCGGGTGGCGGCGCTGCGGGGTCGGGCGGAGCCGGTGCTCCCGGCGGTAGCGCCGGTGCAGCGGGCGGCTCAGGTGCGAGCGGCGGCGCCGGTGCTCCGGGATCGGCGAGTGCTGGTGCGCCTGGCGGCAGTGCCGGCGGAGCCGGCGCTCCCGGTCGTAGTGGTGCGAGTGGCGCAGCCGGCGGCGGATCGGCTGGACTTGGTGCGGCCGGTGGCGGGTCGGCGGGTGCTGGTGGCGCGAGCGGAGGCGCGGGCATTCCTGGCCGTGGTGGCGCGGCGGGTCTCGGCGCCAGCGGTGCAGGTGGTGTTGGTGCGCCGGGTGGCGGCAGCGCGGGCCTCGGTGCGAGTGGTACGGGCGGTGTCGGCGCGCCCGGTGGCGGCAGCGCCGGACTCGGCGCGAGCGCGAGCGGCGGTGGCCTCGGCATGCCTGGTGGTGGCAGCGCCGGCCTCGGCGCTGCTGGTGGAAGCGGTGGTGTCGGTATGCCTGGTGGCGGCGGCAGCGCGGGTGTCGGTGCTAGCGGCGCAGGCGGTGGTGTCGGTATGCCCGGCGGCGGCAGCGCGGGTCTCGGTGCCGGCGGCGGAGGTGGTGGTCTTGGTGCGCCGGGTGGCGGCGGAGGCGGAGGCCTCGGTGCGCCGTCGGGCGGCGGCTTCAGTCTTCCGTCGGTCTCGCCCGGCCGGATCAGTTTCGCTTCGGCGCCGCCGTCGATGACCGGCGGCTTCGCGCCGCAAACGTCGACCGGTGCCTCCATGGCGCCACCACCCAGCATGCAGCCACCGAGCTCCGGCGGCGCTCCGTCTGCGAGCCAGCCGCCCCCGGCAACGGCACCGACGCAGACGACAACGCCGAGCCAGGCGCCCGCGACGCCGGATCAGGCGCCGGCAACGCCGGCTCAGACGGCAACGCCCGGACAGTCACCTGGCGCCGATACGCCGGGTCAGTCGGCACCGCCGCCTGGCCAGTCCCCCGATGCAGGCGGAGGCGGCGGTCAGCCGGTTGCCGGAGATGCGGGCACGACACCACTGGCGGCCTCGCCCGGCACACCTGCGGTGACCACGCCGACAGTCAACACACCCACGGTGAACACACCGGCGGCGAGCACGCCAACGGTCAACACACCGACGGTGAACACGCCGGCGGCAGGCACGCCGACAGTCAACACACCCACGGTGAACACACCGGCGGCGAGCACGCCAACGGTCAACACACCGACGGTGAACACGCCGGCGGCGGGCACGCCAACGGTCAACACACCGACAGTCAACACGCCATCGGCGGGCACACCGACGGTCAATACGCCGACCGCATCTACGCCAGCGTCGCCGGATGTGCGAGCGTCCACGCCGGGAACGAGCACACCGACTGCCGACAACGCCGCGCCATCGGGCGGCGGTTCGTCGCCATCGGGGCAGACGCCGGGAGCAGCGGGTCAAACGACAACACCGGGGCAGCCTGCGTCTCCAGGCCAACCGTCGGGCTCAGCGTCGCTGGATCGCGCCCCGGCCCCTGGTCAGCCCGGCGCTGGAACACCGGGTGACCCCGGGATGCGCGACGCGCCCGCGGGCGCGGGTGGTGGCGGTGCGCCGGGCTCCGGCGGACCGGGCACAACGCAGACAGGACAAGCGGCACAGCCTCCCGGAGCCGCGAAGCCGCCGAGCTTCTCCTCGCAGATGAACAATACCGACATGAACAAGGCGATGCAGGACGAGCAGGCGATCCGGTCGGGGCAGATCACGCGCGATCAGCTCTCGCCGGACCGGCAGGCGAATCTCGATCGCGCGGAGCAGATGGCCAAGAATTTCGATCCGGCTGTCGCGCAGAAGCAGCTCGATTCGCTTCAGAAGGTGAAGACCGACACGCAGGATCTGATGGCCAAGGTCGACCGCGACAACTCGACATGTGTGGGAGGCATGTGCGTTTCCAATTTCACAATGGCGAGGCGATTTGGGGAAGTGACCATCGCAACGCGGGGGCTCGACACGGCCGCCGACTTCGCCAAGACGACCAAATATGCGCCCGCGGTCGCGGTCGCGGAGGCCTGGCAGACGGGGCGCGGGATCGGCGATAAGGCCTACGCCACGGTTGAATCCGCCAACAAGCTCTTCGGATCGCGCGGGGAATCGCCGCCCGGCGCGGCATCGGCCGAAGGCTCAGCCAGCGCGGCCGGGACATCCGCCGCCGGCAGCGCTGCTCCGCCTGGAGCCTCCGGTGAGAGCGGCGCTGCGCGCGCCGGGCAAACCGCGGCAGCAAAACCTGAAGCCGGCGCGGCTTTGGAGACTCCGATCAATATCGGCAAGACCGTCTCGAGTGGCGGAGAGTATTCACTCAAGACATATGAGACGGCGGAGAAGATGCAGAAAGCTTACGACGGCTATACGAACTGGAGGGACGGCAATCCGCCATTACCGAACGTTGAGAAGCCCCCTGGTATGGCCGAGCGCGGCGTTTCCGTCGTCTCTGGCGCGACCGACACGCTGGAGTCCGTCCAGAAATACCAGCAAGGGAAATATTGGGAATCAACGACGTCAGCAGTCAAAGCCGCTTCGGACTTTGCCAAAGCAGCCCCAGAGGCTTTCGGCGACAAAAAGCTTCTCGGCGAAAAAATCGGTCCGGTCCTCGGCGACAAATTGGGTGCGGTGGCGGACTATTCGGAAAACATGCAAAAGGCTTTCGAGGCGAAGACACCCGAGGAAATGCGACAATACCAGGTCCAGGCAATCGGCAGTGCGGTGAAGCTCGTCGATAAGAACGCTGGCAGCGGCATTGAAAATATTGGCCGCACCTACGGCGCCATCAACGAGTACAGAAGCATCTCGCAAACCGAAAACGACATGATGAGCGCGCGGAACAAGGTCTACAACGTGATCGACAACAAGATCTCGCAGCGTCAGCAATTCCTCGAATTTCAACGGCAGTACTTCCCGACGCCGCAGCAGCAGCAACTGCAGCAATCCGTCATCATTCAGCAGCCGCAGATCCAGACGCAGCCCTTGCTGCAGGATCCGCTCAGCCAGCAGCCCATCAACTTGCAATAGGTTCGAGGCCAGCAAATGCCGTTAATCAGGCTCGACCGTGCGTTCGCTGGCGTCTGCTTCGCCGTGCTGTGCTCGGCCGCGGTGCTCGCCGCCGATCCGACGCCGTCCGTGATCGAGAAGGATGGCCTCATTGCCGACGTGAAGGTGAGCAGCGATCAGGCGGTCGTGCGCTGGCGCTTCCTCAAGCCGCTGCAAACGCCACTCAAGGAGATCACGGCCGACATCGACGGACAGTCGCTCGGCGTGCCTGAGGTCCAGCCTTATCCCGCGCCCGGAGACGAGACGCGCATCCTCTCCTTGTTCGACATCTCCGGAAAAAACCGGCTGGACGGCATCGCCAGTCAGATGGCCCTCGGCTTGATGCTGGGCGTGAGCAAGCCGTCGCACGTGCCCATGGCCTTCGCAGTTTATGGAAGCGAGATGCGCTTGCTGGTTCCGCGCAATCTCGACGAGCTCGCCACGGCGCTTGGGGTGACGACGCCGGAGGATGTGGAGCCGAGCCTCGCGGTGGTGCTGCGGACGGGGATCGAGGCGGTGTCCTCGCTTCCGGCGCAGCGCCGAGGCCTCTTCGTATTTTCCGACGGCCACTCGCAGCCGCCTCTGCGCAACGATGTGAAGGCGAATGGCGAGCGCGACGGCGACGGCTGCGACGTCTGCACGAGCACGATCGCCGATCTGGCGCTGAAAAATGGTGTCGCTATCACCTTCATCCTGATCGACAGCGATCGGCCGGCGGACCGCAACGCGCTCGTCGCTCTGGCCGAGCGGACGGGCGGCCAAGCCATTGGCGCAGCTGAGATCGAGCCATTTGTCAGGAACCCTTACGCGATCCTCGACAGCGGCGGCACAGCCGTGTTTCCCATCGCGCAGCGGCTGCACTATTTCTGGGAGCCGGCGGCGATCCTGCACGTCGCCTTCAGCTATGGCGACAGCACCGCGCAGCTCAGCGCGGCCGTGCCATTTCCCGCCGCCACCGCCGAGCAGACCGCGGCCTATGTCTGGCAGCAATATCAGCTTTATGTTGTTGCCGCGGGCTTGATCCTGCTTGCGCTGATCGCAGGTCTCGTCATCGGCACCCGACGCCGGGGCGTTGCGACAATTCCCGACGCGGCGAGAACTCCTGATGCTGAACACACGCCCGTGGCTCTTGCCGTGCTGCAGGACACCACCAATGGCGCCGTCTATTCTGTCGCGACGCAGCGCGCGCGCATCGGACGGGCGCCCGACAACGAGATCGTCATCAGCGACAACACCGTGTCGCGGCTGCATGCGGTGTTGCACCTCCTCGGAGACGGGACTTTCCAGCTCGAGAACAAGTCCGAGGTCAACGGCGCGCGCGTCAACGGTCAGGCCGTGCAAAAACAGCAGCTCTCCGATGGCGACGTGATCACCCTCGGCGGCACCAGCCTGCGCTTTGCCCGGGTTCGGGCTAGCGTATGATCCCGGAAGCTACCTCGCTCTAAGGCTGCCGGTGAAGGTTGACACTGTAGTGATAGCCGGCGATGCGCCCGCTGCAGAATGCGAGCCCTTCGCTGCCTTGCGTGCAATCGAGATGATCGCCAGCGGCGCGATGGCCGTCGGAGCAGATCTTCGGCCGGTTGGCGAAGGCAAGCTTCGCCCCTTCATAGCGCGCAACCGCGTGGCTTCCGCAGGTTCTGACAATACTGCCGCCGTTGTCGAGCACGACGGCGGTCATGGTGCCCTGGCCGTGCTCGTCGAAGCATAGTCGCTGATACACATAACCGGGCGCCTGCGCCCACTCCTTGTAGCGGTCGGTGCGCCAGCAGCCTTGCAGAAACGAGAAGTCCCTGGTCGGCTGCGTCGGCATGCGTAGCCGGTCATCGCGGGGCTTCACCGGTGCCGGCGGTGCTTCTGTGGGTGACGCATCCGCCAGCGCCGCCGTAGGTGCGAAGCGAGCGCATGCGAGTAGCAGTAGTGCGCCAAGCACAATAACCGCACGCATTTCGCTCGTCTCCTGCGCTTCTTATCGTTCGTTATCGGAGTGATGCAGATTAACGTGATAGCGCGACGATGCGATGCGCCCGCTGCAGGCGGCGACCCCGTCGTCGCTCGGCGTACAGTCTAGAAAGCTGGCGGAAAACTGGTGCCCGTCGGAGCAGATGCCCGGCGCCGCGGCGAATGTCAGTCGGTTTCGTTCGAACCGGGCCGTCACCGCGGCCCGGCAGTTGCGTCGCAAACGCCCGTCATTGAAGTACACCGGACTGTTCATCGTGCCGTGACCTCTCGCATTGAAGCAAAAATGGTCGACCACGAGACCTGGGCTGTTCGGGTTTTCTCGATATCGGTCGGTATACCAGCAGCCCTGAAGAAAAGTGAAATCGTGCGTCGGCTGCGGCGGTATGCGCAGGCGATCGTCGCGCGGTTTGGCGGGCGTCGGCGGCTCTTCCGTCGGCGCGGAATCCGCGAAAGCCACCGAGGACATGGCGGTGGCGCAGAACAGCAAAAGCAACGCTCGAGCCGCGATGGATCGCATTTAGCCCCCGGACTGCACACCTCTCGCTGGGCAATCATAGGACGGCTGCGCGAAATGCGCAGCCCTCCAGCGATCATTGCCCAGCAGCCCTCGCCCCGCTAGAAATCGGAGCAGGGGGCGCCTGGCGCAATCGATGCGACGTCATTCCATTGTCCGCAAGCTCGGCACGGCGGTCGCCACGCTCGTGATCGCCGTGACGTTAGCGGCCGTTCACGGCGCGCGCGCCGACGATGCACCGACGGGCGACGACCGGCCGGTCGGGCCGCCGCCGATCGACCAGCGACCGCGCCCGTCGCTGCCCAGCCCGCGCGTGCTCGATGATATCGTCCGCCAGCTCAACGAGGACGACCAGGAGACCATCGCCACGCTTGCGCCCGCCAGGCAGCACGCCGGCCGCGTGGTCTGCGGCATGCGCAATTACCGGCTGTTGCTCAAGGGCCCGCATGCGCGCGAGGAGCGCTCGCATTCCGTGCTGGTCAACCCGACGTCGGAGAGCACGCGCGGGATCCACGAGTTGTTCTCCGTCATCCGCGTGCTGCATGTCGACGCCGACGGCAGCCCGCGCTCCTACCATCCCGAAGATCCGCACGGCCGCGGACGCTGCACGATCAAGCCGAGCGGCGCGGTCTACGACATCTCCGGCGTCTGCGCGCTCGACGAGTTTGCGAGCGGCGGCATCAAGGTGTTCAGGGACGGCAAGAAGCTCGGCGGCACCGACCTGGTCCGCCAGTGGGGCACGCTGTGGTCGCTCATTCGCGACCATCAGGTGGCCTCGTCCGACCTCAATGCGATTGCCGCGCGCGTCAAGCCGAAGCACGACTACTACATGTTCCATGCCGGCGCGCTCTCCGCCGTGTTCAAGCGCGACATCGTCCCGCCGACCAAGGCCGGTTATCCGTGCACCTATGGGCCGCGCGCGCTCTTCCCCGGCTATTTCATTTCGGCCACCACGCTGAACAATCTGCATGCGCAGCAATATCCGCAGGATGTCGCGCCGAGCGAGTGCCACGCGGAGCGCTATGTCGACCCCGAGAAGGTTCCCTTCTTCGTCCTGCCCGGCGGATCGATCGGGAATGTGCGCATTGGCGACGTGGTCATCGCCGCGACCTTCATCGGCGGCGAGCAGCGGCTGGTCTACGGCATCGTCGGCGACGCCGGTCCGGCGCAGGGTTTCGGTGAAGGCTCCATCGCCTTCATCCAGGAGCTCCTGGGCAAGGGTGGTGAGCCGGTCATGAACGGCGCCGCCGTCAACGCGCTCGATATCGGACACAATGCCAATATCAGCGTCGCGCTTCTTATCCTCGGCGGCACCAAGCCGCTGTTCGCCGGCGAATACACGCATGAGCAACTGGAGCGGGTCGGCCGGGCCGAGTTCGCCAGATGGGGCGGCGCCGATCCGGTGCGCCGGCTCAAAGCCTGCATGGCGCAGCTGCAGGGCTCGCCTTAAGCGCGTACCCCGCATGGAACTTCCCGGCGATGGCGGGCGAGCGAATGCGGTGGAATGCCGCAGCGCCCTGAATTAAGCTTCGGCGCCGGGAATCAATGGGGGGTGGGGGACAAGTGGACGAGCGTACTCCGTCCAGTGGCGACGCCGAGCATTATTTCGCGCTCCCGCCGGGGTCGCGGCTCCAGGAATTCGAGATCGAGTCCGTGCTGGGCCATGGCGGCTTCGGCATCACCTATCTTGCCAAGGACACGCTGCTCGACCAGGCCGTCGCCATCAAGGAATACTTCCCGAACGAGCTCGCGGTGCGCGTGTCCGACGCGACGGTGAGCGCGAAATCGCGCGCCGACGAAGACGACTTTTCTTCCGGTCTGCAGTCGTTCCTCGAAGAGGCGCGCACGCTGGCCCGTTTCCGCGCCAACAGCATCGTCACCGTCCGCCGCTTCTTCAAAGCCAACGGCACTGGCTACATCGTCCAGGACTATGTGCAGGGCCAGACGCTGACGCGGCGGATCAACGCCGCGCCGCTGCTCGAGCCGGAGCTGCGCCAGATTCTGCTCGGCCTGCTCGACGGCCTCGAGGTCGTGCATGATCGCGCGACGCTGCATCGCGACATCAAGCCGGACAACATCATCCTGCGCGATGACGGCACGCCGGTGCTGATCGATTTCGGCGCAGCGCGCAGCTATCTCGGCCGCCACAGCCGGAGCATCACGGCGATCGCGGCTGGCGGCTACACGCCGCCGGAGCAGTGGGGCGCCGGCGGCCAGCATGGCCCCTGGAGCGACATCTATGCGCTCGGCGCCGTCGCCTATCGCTGCGTCACCGGCACGTCGCCGCCGGTGTCGCTGCAGCGTCTGCGCAACGATCCAATGTCGCCGGCGAGCGTCGCCGCGGCGGGTAAATATTCGCCGCAGCTGCTCGCGCTCATCGACAGCATGTTGCAGGTCGACGAGAGCAAGCGGCCGACCTCGATCAGCGCGGTGCGCGATGCGTTGCTCGGGCGGTCTCCCGACGCTGCGGACGCGCCGACGGTCATGGTCAGCAAGCCGGCGACGCAGCCGTCGAAACCGCGTTGGCTGCGTCCGCTGCTCGCGACTGCCGCGGCGCTCCTCGTGCTGATCGGCGGCGTCGCCGCTTATGTCGTGCACGAGCGGCAGGCCTATGCCGACAAGCTCGCGCAGGCCGGCAGCGACCCGCTCGCGCTTGCTGCCTTCGTCAAGGATTGCGCCGGTCTCTGTCCGGCGGAGTTGCGCACGACCGCGCAGGCGCGCATCGATGCGCTCGTCGCCGCGCAGAAGGAAGAGGCCGCGCGGCAGCAGCGCGAGGCCGAGGCGGCGCGGAGGAGGGAACTCGATGACGCGCGGCAACGCGTCGATGCGCTGGCGCGCCAGCGCGCCGCCGATGAGCAAGCGAAGGCGCGCGAGCAGACCAGGCAGCAAGAGCAGGCGCGGCAGCAGGCCGAGCGGGCGGCGGCCGAGCAGGCCGCAAAGCAACGCGAGCGGGAAGCACAACAGCAGGCGCAACAGGCTCAGCCGGTGCAGCAAGCGGCGCCGCAGCCCCAGCAGCAGGCGCGGCTGGAGCAGGCTCCGCCACCTGCGCCGCAGAATCCGATCGACATGATCAAGTCGCTGCAGGGTGAGCTGCGGCGCGTCGGCTGTTATTCCGGATCGGCCGACGGTGAATGGACGCCGGCCTTGCGGCAGGGGCTCGAGCTGTTCAACCGGCACGCCGGGATGCAGATCGAAACCAGGCTCGCCAGCGCCGACGCGATCGATGCGGTGCGCATGAAGACGACGCGCATCTGTCCGCTGGTTTGCGAGCGCGGCTTCCACGCCGACGGCGAGCGCTGCGTGGCCACGGTCTGTGATGCCGGGTTTGCGCTCGTCGACGGAAGATGCCAGCGGTCGGTTCCGGTCCCGAAGCGGGCGGCGGCGCCGACGCAACGCGCGCGCGCCGAGCCCTCGGCTTCCTCATCCGGCGGGCCGCGCTGCTTCAATTTCAACGGGCGGCGTTACTGCGAATGATGCGCGGCACGAAGCGCCGCGCGATCCTAAGCCGCGGCAGGTTGAAGTCCCGAGCGATGCAGTCGCCGGACGTGCTCGAGAAATTCAAGACGCAGAACTTCAACCTTGTGCCGAATGCGTCCCTCGATGAGGCGCAGCAGTGGCTCACCAGTGAGCTTGCGCATTGGCGCGAGCTCACCAGCAAGGTGCAGATCGAGATTGCGCAGTAGGAGACGGCCGCCCGAGGGTTGGGCAAATTTCCGCGGGATGAAAATCGGCTTTGCCACCTGCGCGCGTTGTCGGGGCCTGCTGATTTTCGGGCTCGGAAGCGTCCGTTGATATTGTCGCCGCATGGCCCCCCGCTATAGTTCCATGGGGTTCGCCAATGCCGCGAAAAACCCAGGCATTGGCTTCGGGGGCGACAATGCGTTTCGAACATGGAAAGGCGTTCATGACGGCCGCGCTCAGCGCGGCCGGTCTTGTATTTGGCATGGTGTGGGCCGCGGATGACGCGCTGGCCTGCGGCAACGGCTACGGCGCGAATTACAGCAACTGCGGCATGGGTGGCGGCGGCGTCCGCTATCGCAACGGCGGTGGTGGCGGCGGCTACGATGTCGGCGGCGCGATCAATGCGGGCATCGCGGTTCTCAATGCGGCTGGCCCGCTGCTCAACGATCTGGGCAACATGGCGAACAACATGCCGCAGATCGAGATGCCGCAGCTGCCGGCGCCCAATCTTGCAGCACCGTCGGGCGGCAATCTGTTTCCCAGTCCATTCGACGCGTCGAAGCCTGCCACGACCGCCGAGCACGCTGCGGATTGTCGCGGCATGCGCGCGCGTCTGCAGCCGCACGCGCTGAGCGAAGACTGGATTGTGGATCAGATGGCCCGCTCCGGCTGCCAGCCCAACGGCAAGCCGATGTCGTTGCGTGAGCGGCTGAAGCGGCGCTTGGCCGCGAAGAGCCAAGACAACTTCTTTGGCAATCCCAATCCGGTCGATGTGCTCAACGGCATGGTGCAGCCGCCACCCGACGACCAGCAGTCGAGCACGAACCGCCGGAAAGGGAACAAGCGGCGCAACAATCAGAGCGACATCACCGGCCTCGGTCGGTAACGCAGCGGGCGTTGGGCGATCTTATTGTCGGTGGAGGCACCGACGCGGTGCCAAGATGCTAATCGTCCAAAGCCAGAGCGGACGGAAAATTGCCCCGCGCGCTCCCGGCCTTCTCCGGGCGCGCGTCATCGGTGCTCTCGCGCTCGCCGGCCTGGTCGTGATCTCGCCGGCGCGCGGCGAAACGGTCGTCGTGGTGAAATATTCTCCGTTGGAGGGCGCGGCGGTAAAGAACTGCGCCGTGGCCCTGCGCGACGGCGCCAAGGGCCTCCACATCCACGACCTCAAGCTCATTCTCGACTCCAGCGACGAACGGCGGGACGACAAGGCGGCGTTGACGATCGACGTTGCCAGCCGGAGTGAATACGGCTCCGGCACGCTTGGCTTGATGGACGTGCCATTCCTGTTTCGCGATCCGGCGCATGTGCAGGCGTTCCTGCAGAGCGATCTCTATCGCGATCTGCGCGCGGCGAGCCGGGGCGGCCTCTACGAATGGCTCGCAGCCGCCTATGGCGGATTCCATCAGTTGTTCAGCACGCAAAACGCATTCACCGAGCCCAAGCACTTCTACATGCGCTGGATCGGCGGTCCGTCGTCGCTCACGCAGGTTTACGGCGCGTTCGCCGGCATCGGCGATCTCCGCGGCGGCATCGATGCCGCGGCGGAGCTGATGCTGCGGGACTCGGACAAGATGGCCGCCGTCGAAGCGCCGCTGATCGACGCGCTGGCCTATCGGTTCGATCAGCGCGCGCGTTTCGTCAACATGATGTTCTCGATTTCCTACCCGGTGACGTTCTCGGTCGAGAACAACACGCTGCCAGGCGCGGCGCACGCGCGCCTCATCGCCTGGGCGGATGCGGCGGCGCAATCCTGCAGCGCGGCCAATTTTCAGGCCGAGCGCGATGTGCTGGAGAAGCTCAAGCAGGCCGGGCTGCAGATCGTTGCTGTCGATCGCGCGGCCTTTGTCGAGGCGGGCTGGCGCTTCGGCATCGAGCGTTTCGCCATCGGTCCCACGGTCTCCTGGAGCGTCGAGGATCTCGACCGGGTGGTGCGCATGGGGGCTGAGGCGCCGGTACGGCTTCCTTCGGCGCTGCTGTCGAAGCTGTCGGCGAAGAATCGGCAGGCGCTCTTGAGCAGGGCCCGGCGGTTGAATAAGGAGCGCCAGCGCCGGGCACTCGCCGATAAGATGAGCGGGCGGGCGCGGGAGAAGAGCGATGCGCTCTGGTGGGACGGTGTCGCGCGGCTCGTGGAGCTGATCGAGAAGACCGATCCGCCGAACGCAGAGGCGCAAGGCGCGTCGTCTCGCGATCGTCCCATGGTCGACGAGCGGTTCACCTCGGTCGAATCGCTGGCGCAGACCGATAAAGCGGAAGCCCGCAAGGTTCTCGATCTGATGAAAGCCGAGGTCGCCGGCAAAAAGCCGTCCACCTGGCTCGCCGCCGAAAAAATCGTGCAATTCTGCAGCCGCCTCGCGCGGCTCTACGGCAGCATTGGCGATTCCGCCGAAGCATCCGCGGACATGGCGCGCGCCGCCGAGATCGCGCGTAACGCCGGCCATGGCGTCCTGGTGACCATGGCCAATGAATATCTCCATGCCGGAAACATGCGGGCCGCCTGGAAGACCATCGCGCAGGACGTCGAGGGTGCGGCGACGCCCTACGAGGTCTATCTCGCATTCGAGAAATTTGCGCCGCTGCGGCAGCCGGCGCTCGCCGCGGAGGCGGCGAAGCTCATCGAGCAGCTTGGCGACGTCGAGCGGTCCTTCGGCCTCAACGATGGCGATTATGTCGGTTGGGGCGACAAAGCTTCACACGCTGTTCCCGAATGGGGTGGCGATTGGCTGGATTATGCCTTTTGGAGCGCCAGGCTGTGGGGCTACGCGCAGAATACCGAGGCCGTCAGGCGCATTCGCGAAGCGGTAGGGCAGGCCGCAAAAACTTCCCCGCGCAGGAAGAAGAAATTCGACGACTTCAATGCCAAGCTGTCAGTGCAGCCGCCGGCTGGCGGCTTGGCGGTCAAATAACGGGTGCATCAAGTTTCAGCGGATTAATCATCCGCTAGACTGCTGTGATGGCCGCCGTCGACTTTTCTCCGCAAACCTTCGCCACGCGGGTGCCGCTGCTCATCATCGGCGCCGGTGCCGCCGGCCTGTGCGCGGCGCTGGCGGCGAAGGAAGCGGGCGTCGAGCCGCTCGTGATCGAGCGTGACGCGGTGCCCGCGGGGTCCACCGCGCTCTCCGCCGGCCTCATCCCTGCCGCCGGCACCCGCTTTCAGCGGGCGAAAGGGATCGACGATGATCCCGCGCGCTTTGCCGCCGACATCCAGGCGAAGGCCCAAGGCGAAAACGACCTCGCGCTCGTCGAAGCGCTGGCGCGCGGCGCCGCGCCGCTCGTCGAATGGCTCGCCGACCGCCATGGTCTGCCGTTCGAGCTCGTCGACAATTTCAACTATCCCGGCCATTCGGCGTTGCGCATGCACGGCCTGCCGACGCGCAGCGGCCGCGAGCTGATCGATCGCCTGCGCGTTGCGGCGGAAGCAAGCGACATCACCATTCTCACCGGATGCCGAGCCGAGACTTTGTTCGCCGACGCCAGCGGTCGCATGCTGGGCGTCGCGTTGACGCACACAGATGACAGCGAAGAGCACATCGGTTGCGCGGCGCTCGTGCTCGCCTGCAACGGCTATGGCGGCAACCCGATGCTGGTGCGCAAGCATATCCCGGAAATGGCCGATGCACTCTATTTCGGGCATCCCGGCAATCAGGGCGAGGCGCTGATCTGGGGCCATGCGCTCGGCGCCGCGCTCGCGCATCTCGGCGCCTATCAGGGTCACGGCTCGGTGGCGACGCCGCACAACATCCTCATCACCTGGGCGGTGATCATGCAGGGCGGCATCCAGGTGAATGCGCACGGCCGGCGCTTCGGCGACGAGACGCACGGCTATTCCGAGCAGGCCGCGCACGTGCTGCGCCAGAGCGGCGGGATCGCCTGGAATGTGTTCGATGCGCGCATCGCCAAGGTCGCGCGCCAGTTCGAGGATTTCCGTGACGCCGAGCGTGCCGGCGCGCTTCTCACGGCGCAGAGCATCGACGTGCTCGCCGCGCGCATGCGCGTTCCGGCCGACGCGCTGCGCGTCGAATGGGACGAGGCCGAGCGCTGCAAGGCACACAGCGCGAGGGATCGCTTCGGCCGCGCGTTTACGCCGGAGCACCGCTGCGTCCCGCCGTTCCATGCGGTGAAGGTGACCGGCGCACTGTTCCACACCCAGGGCGGCCTCGCCGTCGATGCGAGCGGCCGCGTCAAGCGCCCCGACGGCACGCTGTTTCCCAATCTGTTCGCCGCCGGCGGCGCCGCAAGCGGCGTCTCGGGAACGAATGCCGCGGGTTATCTCTCCGGCAATGGTTTGCTCAGCGCGACGGTGCTTGGTCGCCTCGCAGGACAAGCGGCGGCGCAGATGGTCCTGAGTGCAGCGCGCTAACGTTTACCCTCATGGTGAGGAGCCGCACGCAGTGCGGCGTCTCGAACCATCAGGCCGAAGCGCGGCGAGCTTGCGACTCGCGGCCATCCTTCCCGCCTTCGCTCTTCGAGCTACGGCGAGGTCACGCTCGGAGTCCCGCCGAAGCGCTTGCGCGTAGGCGGACGAGACGCGTCGCTTCGCGACGCTCCTCAGGATGAGGTCAATGCTTGTGGCGAGTCCGGCGCCTATGCCGCCTGTCCATGCGCCTGCGCCGCAACCGGCCGCTGCGGCAGCGGCACCGTGCCGGCATAGCGCTTGATCAGCACCGCGGTGAGGATGGCGCCGGCGGCGATGGCGATCACCACGATCAGCACCATGATCATCAGCCCGATCGTCGCCGCCTTGTCCTTGGCGCTGCCGCGGCCCTTGATCGCGTCGGTGAACAGCTCGCCGACGGCTTTCAGCGCCGGGCCGAAATCGTTGATCGCGCCGATGGTGTTGTGCACCTGCGCGAAGGTGTTCCAGGCGGCGACCCCGATATTCATCAGCCGCCGCTCGCGGTAGGCGACGATCCAGCTCTCGATGGTGATGACGAAGCCCGAGCCGAGCGCCGGGAAGATGATGGTCACGTACCACAGGCTGATCGCGCCCTGCACATACTGGTCGGTGAAATATTCGGGGAACGCGGCATTGGCGATGAAGATCAGCGGGAACAGGAACACCGAAGAGAAGCCGATCGCGCTCTGCACCGCGGCGCACCAGACGATGAAGCGGATCATGCCGCCGACCGCTTTCGACTCCTCCCAGGCGCGCCCGCAGCTGCGCGCGTTCCACCAGGAGATGGCGAAGTTCAGCGCGAGGATCAGCAGGAGCCAGATCGAGACGCCGGTGTCTTTCATATTGTCTCTCGCATGACCACGAACAGCAGGCCCTTGATGTCATCGAGCGTGATCGGGGCCTGCGCCAGGGCACCCTGCTCGAAGCCGCTGACCTGGAAGATCTGAACGAGCGCGAAGACGATGCCGCCGATGAGCGGCCCGAGCACTGTGGCGACGGCGACAGTCAAGACGAAGCGCACGAGCTTGCCGGCCGGCCTTCGCCCCGCCGCAACGGTCGTACTGCCGCTGCTCATGCCGAACCGCCCCCGCGCGCGGCGCTTAGGCCGCCGCCGTGCTCAGCGTCGCCGAGCCGCGCGGGAAAGTCCAGGGCGGCTCTCAATCAGCGACCGCCAGCTTCGCCTTCACCTGATTGAGCCAGCGCGGCTCGCGCGCCAGGTCGCGCAGCGCGTGCTTGATCTGCTTGGCGAGATGCGGCTTCAGATAGGGCGTAACCTCCTTTGCCGGAATCCGTTTCGCCGCGATGAACAAAGCGAGCGCGAACACAAGACCCTCTTCCGGCAGATAGCCGCTGCGGCCGAGATTCCACCATTTATCCGGGCTCTCGAAGCTGAACACGCTGTTGGCCATGAACACGCCGAACCCGAGGAACACGCCGGTGAGATCGATGAGCATCTCGCGCTCATCGACCGTGCACGGTGGCTGGCTTTGGCAGGTCGTCAGCAGGTAGTGCGCAAGCTCATGCGCGAAGACGGTGACCAGGCGCTGCGGGTTGCCCAGCAACGCCGGCGCATAGGTGATCTGTGCGGCCTCGTCGGTCAGCAGGAAGGTGCCCTGATTGTATTCGCCGGACACGGGCGAATCCTCCGGCAAATTTCCTTGTGCAGCCGGATCGTCGTCGGCCACGAGCGTGACCGGCCAGCTCGGCCCCATGCTGCAGTCCTCTTTGACTTGCTCGAGGACACGTAGCGCGTAGGCGTGGTCCTCCTCACCGTTAAGCCGCAGCATTTTCGCGTGCGGCAGCAGCAGGTCCTGAGCGATGAAGCTCTCGCTCCCGAACTCCGCAATCAGCCAGGCGAAATTCGCCGCGTGCCAGGACGCGGTGTCGTCATCGAGCAGGGGTTTGCGTCGGAATGGCCACATGGGGCGGCACGCGGTCACGCGTATTGCGTCAGTCTACACGCCTCGTTAGAAAAGAACAAGACAAGAACAAATTGATGGTTTCGAACATCTTTGCACCAAGCGATCGGTATTGAAAACCTAACATTGATGGGTTATTTTAATGGTCACGGTGCATCGCGCCCATGGCTTCCGGTTCGTGATCTTTCCCAATGATCACAGCCCGCCGCACGTCCATGTCTTCGGTCAGGGCGGCGAAGCGAAGATTGTGCTGGAAGGGCCGCACGGCGTGGCGCTCGATTGGGTCGCGGGTATCAGCCGCGGCGACCTGCGGCGGCTGATCGCGGAGGCGCAACGCGAGCGGACACGGTTGATCGCGATGTGGAGGAGAATTCGTGGGCGATGACGTCGAGGTGATGATCGCGGAGGCGGAGCGCCGCGGCGCAGGTTCGCTCCGCCACGATCCGCGCGCACGCGCGGCGCATTACGACCGCCGGACTGGCCGCGTGCATGTCGAGTTGACGAATGGATGCAGCTTCGCCTTCCCGGCGCGCAAAGCGCAGGGCTTGGAGAACGCAAGCGATGCCGAGTTGTCGCGTGTCGAGCTTCTCGGGCTCGGCTTCGGCCTGCGCTGGGATCGGCTCGATGTCGATCTCAGCGTGCCCGGTCTGCTCGCCGGACTATTCGGCACCAGGGCCTATATGGACCGGCTGCGGGCGGCGCGCGCCGGCGCCGCCACGTCCGCGGCAAAAGCCGCAGCCGCGCGCCGCAATGGCGCCAAAGGCGGACGGCCAGCCAGGAAGCAGTGATCAGGGATCAGTAGTCAGAGTCAGATGCGAGCCGCTCTGTCCTCTGTCTTCTGACGCCCGCTCAGCCCAGCGGATCCGGCCCGTACTGGTTCGCGCCCTTGGTGCCGGGCGTGCAGTCCCAGATGAGCAGGATGATCCAGCCGAGGATCGGCACGAAGATCAGCAGCAGCCACCAGCCGGTGCGGTCGAGGTCGTGCAGCCGCCGCGCGCCCACGGCGAGCGAGGGGAGCAGGATCGCCAGCGACCACAAGCCTGAGAGCACGCCGGCTTCCTCGAACGCCAAGTGATCGACGAGCCGCAGCACGACATTGACGATCACCACGGCCAGCGTGAACCACCAATATTCCGAGCGCGGCGCGCGTCCGGAGAAGGTGGCGTATTTGGAGAAGCAGGTTTTGACGGCAGTTCCGAAGTCCATGGTCGCCCCTTTTGCCAGTTGTCTGCGAGAGAACCCGTGTGATGGAAACCGTGCGCCTGAAGCCTTAAGCGCTTGCCTGTCTCGTCAGGCCTGCGCGGGCGCCGCCGGCGCGCCCGCGGCGCCGGCGAATGGATCCGGGCCGAAGCGGTTAGCCCCGTTGGTGCCGACGCGGGTGAACCAGATGATGAGGATGATCCAGCCGACGATCGGGATGAAGGCGATGAGCTGCCACCAGCCGGAGCGGTCGATGTCGTGCAGCCGCCGCGTCGACACCGCGATGGTCGGGATCAGGGTGGCGAAGGTCCAGATCGCGCCAAGCAGGCCGAAGCTCAGCCCCATCTTGTCGCCGATCTCGGCGACCACCGACACGATCATGTAGAACAGGATGAACCACCAGTATTCCGAGCGCGGTGCGCGGCCGGAGAAGATGGCGTATTTGGAGAACACGCTGACGACAGCGGCGCCGAATTCCATGGTCTGCCCCCCGATGGGCTTGCTCCTGCGAAGTGTAGGATTTACGCCGGCAAGGACAAGCCGCGCAGTGCGCTTTCGCACTGATCGGGCGTAAAGAGGTTGTAAATTCGCGGTGATTGCGGCGTCGCGACACACTGGGCGTCGTCCCCCGGCTTGACCGGGGGACCCAGTAATCCATGGCTTCTCTTCACGACAACGGCGCTCTCACGGAATACTGGATGCCCGCCTTCGCGGCATGACGACTGTGCGTGTCGCCGCGCCACGCCCGCCCGCTACTCGTCATCCGGCAGCCGCTTGATCGAGACCAGCCGTGCGGCGAGCCCGCCTTTGCTGGCCGTCGTCTTGATCACCAACGCGAAGCTCACGTCGGTTTCCGGTTTCTTGATCACCGAGCCGATGGCGGCGATGCGCAGCGTGCCGTCATTGCGCAGCGTCGCCTTGTTGCCGGTCGCCACCACGTGATCCTCGACCGGGCGGCCGAGCTTCTTCAGCGCGCTGCGCACCGCGCCGTCCACGATCTTGCTGAGGTCCACCTGTCCGGCGAGCGTGTCTCCCTCGAGGCGATACAGCGTCAGCGCGTCGAACGAATAGCGCGTCTCGTAGCGGCGCAGCACCAGGCGGGCGTCGGGCGACCAGATGGCCTGCTCCCATTGCCGGTTGGCGGTGAGCGTCGCCGTGTAGAAGTAGTCGGTCTCGGCCTTGGCCAGCACCTTGCCGTCGGCGAGGCGGATCAGCAGCCATTCGTTGCCCCGGCTGTCCTCGTCGACGTCGTCCGGCGCGCTCTCGGCATTGTGCCAGGCGAAGGCGAAGCGCTTGTCGGGCGAGGCCGTGTCCGGGATCACGCGCGCGGCGCCGACGCCGCTGCCGCAGAGCAGTGTGCGCGTTCCGTCGTCGCGGCAAGGCCCGAGCTCCGCGCGCGCCGGCAGCGCCGAGCTCAGCGCGGCGACGGTCACGGCAGCGATGATGGTGCGCATGTGCATGGCGATGCCCCGCAGCTCGATCCTATCCTGCGCATTCGTCGTGGAGGAGGGGCGTTTGGTTCAAGCACTATGCGAGCTGCACGCTCAGCCTGCTCCCTCTCCCGCTTGCGGGAGAGGGGTGGGGAGAGGGTCCTTCGCTACCCCGCACTCAGCCCCAGCCGTCTGTCCCGCTCCCGCAGCCACGCAATCAAAGGCGTCGCCAACAACACCATCCACGCCTTGCCGATGATCTGCCCGGGCAAAAACCCGAGATCGCCGAAGGCGAGCCAGAGGAACACGATGCTGTCGACCACGAGGCCGAGCGCGCTGCTCGCCAGCACCGCGCGCACCAGGCCGCGGCGGGCGAGCGGCGTGTACACCGCGAAGTCGGCAAGCTCGGAGAGGAGGAACGCGCTCGCCGAGGCGATGACGAGCGACGCCGGCGCAAACGTCGCCGAGGCCAGCGTGCCGATCGCGATCGCCGCGAGCCCGAAGGCAATGCCGAGCCGCCGCTGCGTCAGGTCCCGCAGCACCAGAGCGAGGCCGACCATGAGCACGCCGCTCGGCGCTTGAATCCCCGGGGCTACCGGGATCACGCACGGCCCGTTGGGCACGCAGAAGGCGCCGGCATGACCGATCAGCCAGTTGGCGATCGGCACGCAGGCGACGAAGCCTGCGAAGAACAGCGCGCCTTCGCGGCGGCGGAGTGTGTCGGTCTGTGTCATGCGTGGCTCCTTAGCGCACGCGGTGAGGCCGCTTCAAGGCGTTACTCCGCCGCTTCGAGTGGGAGCGTGAGCGAGATCGATTGATACGGCACTTCGGGGCGGATTTTCCCGCGCACGCCACGATGCAGGCGTACGAAACCGTACCGCTCCATCGTCTTCAGAGTGCGGGACAGGTTCGACGTCTTGCGGCCGGTACGCGCGGCCAGCGCCTGCAGGGAATCCGGATGGGTCGCCGAGATCACCTTAAGCAGCGCCCGATTCCTGTTCGACAGCACCTTGGCGAAACTTTCCGGGGAGGTGAACCAAACCTTCGGCTCACCCTTGCCCGGCTTCAGGCGTCCGTGCGCGATAGCCAGGCTGCGTTTCTTCATGTCGTCCAGGCTGGCGATCCCAACTTTCAAAGTCTTCATGCGACGACTCCTTTCTGTTTTAGTACCGCTTCCACCTCGCGCCAGAAATCCTCCAGCAAAGTTGCCGCGTCCTTGTAGTCATAGGGTCGGATCGTTTTGAAACGATGCCGGTGGTCCTGCGGGCCGCGGCGCCTGCCGCCAGGACCGCGCGAAGCGCGCACCTGATGGGCATTGTCGAAGCCGACCAACCGTCTGCCGTCCGGCCCATGCAGCGTCAGCGAGTAGTCGAGCCCGTGCGGCTTCTCTTCCGCGACGGGGACGCGTTTGACCTCGAACCGCACCCAATGATTGCCTTCCGGATCAATCACCAGGACTTGTCCGTCGAGATCGAGCAGCGTGTCGAGGGACCGGTCGCGTCTCATAGATTATCATTATCAGATAATGATAATATCATCAAGGAATGTGAGGAGTTCGCTGACCTACTCCCTCTCGTGTCCATCATGAGGGTAAACAACAGCGGTGCGCCGTCACGGGTCTGCTCGCTTCTCATGTCGCGCTGGCGAGCGGCCCGCCTCCGCTCACTCTGTGACCTTCGGCGGGTTTGAGTCCGCCGAAGCGCCCTGGCGCGTAGGCGGAAGCGAGCAGCCAGCGCGAAATCGGGGAGGGCTGGGGAGGGGGTCCAAGCGCGGTGCCACACACTCTGACCTCATCCTGAGGAACCGCGCGAAGCGCGGTGTCTCGAAGGATGGCCGCAAGCAGCGCTGCTGCAAAGCTTGGGCCCCATGGTTCGAGACGCGCGACTTCGTCGCGCTCCTCACCATGAGGATAAGCGGCGCAAAGTGGGAGACGATTTACCCTAAGCCCCCTCCGCAAACCTCCGCCACCCGGCCGCCCGCAGCGCACACGCCGGGCAGTCGCCGCAGCCATAGCCCCAGGCGTGGCGCTTGCTGCGGTCGCCGCGATAGCAGGAATGCGTCTCCTCGCGGATCAGGTCGATGAAACTCTCCCCACCAAGCTCCCGCGCCAGCGCGAAGGTGCCCGCTTTGTCGATCCACATCAGCGGCGTGTGCAGCGTGAACTCTTTTGCCATGCCCAGATTGATCGCGGCGGTGAGCGCCTGGAGCGTGTCGTCGCGGCAGTCCGGATAGCCCGAATAGTCGGCCTCGCACATGCCGGCGACGAGCTCGCTCAGCCCCCGCCGGTAGGCGAGCGCGGCGGCGAAGGTGACGAACAGGAGATTGCGTCCGGGCACGAAGGTGGTCGGCAGCCCGTCCGCGGCGAGCGCGATCTCGCTCTCGCGGGTGAGCGCGGTGTCGGAGATGGCGCCGAGCGTCGCCAGGTCGAGCACGTGGTCGTCGCCAAGGCGCTCGCCCCAGCGCGGAAACTGCGCCATCAGCCGCGCGCGGATGCGCGGCCGGCAGGTGAGCTCCACAGCGTTCCTTTGCCCGTAGTCGAAGCCGACGGTCTCGACGCGTTGAAACCGCTCGAGCGCCCAGGCGAGGCAGGTTGTGGAATCCTGACCGCCGGAGAAGAGGACGAGGGCGTGGGTGCGAGTGCGGGAAGGCATGGCGAGTGATTAGCAGCACGACTGCGCGCGCGCCATGCCGAACCGTCATCGCGGGGTACTTACTGCTCGGCAGCCTCGTTTCGGGCGTGTCGGGCAGTTGCTCGCACCCACCCTCACACAAAATCCACCGACCGCAGCACCAGCCGCGCGCCCGCCGCCGCCGGCTCCTCGGCGAATTTGCGCGCGGCGCGCGCCTCGATGGTGTCGCGCAGCCGCGCGAACTGTTCCAACCTTTGCGTCGAACGCGCATCGCGCCGGCCCTCGAGGTCGTCCATCGCCGCGGTGCTGATGGCGCACTGCACCACGGTGTCGCCCTCGAGCATGGTGAACTCGACGATCATGCGGTCGAAGTCGTAGCCCTGGATGTCGCCTCGCCGCAGTGTCATGGCGTCGCCTCGCTCGCGGTGTGCTGTCCTGACACGCCGTCTGATGACTGATCACTGATTCTCAGAAATCCGCCTTCGGCTTATTGTCCTTGCACGCGGCGCCGATGCGCGCGAGCGCCCGGTTGATCAGGTCGAGCTCGCCGGGCAGGCTGATCTGCACCGATTTGTAGGCCTGCTGCACCGTGCGCTTGTCGCGGCCCAGATATTCGACGATGGTCGCGGCGCCCTTCACGTCCAGCGTATAGCGCGCCTGCGCCCCGGAATAGGTCTTGTCGACGAAGGCGGCATCGAGGTCGAATCGGCCGAGGTAATAGCGCACATAGTCCTTGTCCTGCGGCCGCGGCACCACCACCACGCAGCCCGCCCGCTCGACGATCTCCGGCGCGGTGTCGGCGCCGGGATCGACCCGGCCGGTGAACAGATAGTTAACCGCGTGCTGCAGCGCGTCGTTGTCCGCTCGCGCGGGCGGTGCCGCGGCGACTGCAGCGAGCACGCCGGCGAGACCGGCGGCGAGCAACCGGGTGAGGGCGCGGGATGGGCAAGGGGACGACATGCGGTGTGCTTATCAGGGGGAAAGGGTGGGCGCCATGGCGATCCGGCGTCCGAAAATCGGCTATGTTGCTGCTTCTGTGGCCTTAAGGCTCCGCCGCATCGATGCGCTATTGGTGGGTCAATCAGAACCAAACATATCGCCACGAAATTGGCGGCGGATATCTTTGGTCGCCAAAGCGCAGTGCCAAAGGCGCCAGAAATCCCTTTTACGAGTCCATGCGCGAGGTGAGTCCGGGCGACCTCGTCTTTTCTTTTATGGACACTCGAATCTTGGCCCTCGGTATCGCGCGCTCTTATTGTTGGGAAAGTCCCAAGCCTGTCGAGTTCGGCGATGCCGGCCAAAACTGGGAAAATATCGGTTGGAAGGTCAAAGTTGAGTTCACTGAACTGAACAATAAGGTCAGGCCGAAAGATCACATTGGCCTTTTGAGACCGCTCCTACCGGCCAAGTATTCTCCCCTTCAGCCGAATGGAAACGGACTTCAGTCGGTCTATCTAACGGAGCTACCCGCAGATTTGGCCGAAGTGCTGTTGGGCTTGATTGGCTACGAGACTGATCCGATTACGCTTGCCGCACGCGGGGTGAAACCTGTCATCGCCGATGACCTCGAATTTTGGGAAGGCAAAATAGCGCGTGACGTCGCGGGCGATCGAACGATCGTCGAGACGGATCGACATGCAATTATCCGGGCCAGGGTTGGCCAAGGGCTATTCCGAGAACGAGTCAGCAAAATTGAAAAGCGATGCCGGATCACGGGCGTGGAGAATCCCGTGCATCTGGTGGCAGGCCACTGTAAGCCGTGGCGTGACTCGACAAACGAAGAGCGTCTCGATGGTGAAAACGGCTTACTGCTGACCCCGAGCATTGACCACCTTTTCGATCGCGGATTCATCAGCTTCGAAGACAAGGGAAATCTCATATTGTCGCCGGTGGCGCATCGTCCCTCTTTGGAGCGAATGGGGGTGGCCACGGATCGCACGATAAATGTGGGATCGTTCACGTCGGGCCAAAAGCGATTTCTCGAATTTCATCGAAACTCGGTCCTGCTCATGTCAGCCCGCAGGTGAAGCGCCATGTGTATGCAACAGCGAACTCCAGCTGGATATTGAAGATGGCTGTTCGGCTCGTCGTCGCTGTCACAGATAAGGACTGGTTCGACTATCTTCGGTCGAAAGAAGATCTGACTGAAGTGAATTTCTGGGCTCCTGGCGCCGCCCCATTCAAAGCCCTGGAGCGTGACGAGCTTTTCCTTTTCAAACTGCACTCGCCTTTGAACTTCATTGTTGGAGGCGGCTTCTTTACTTACGCGAACGCCATCCCATGCTCACTCGCTTGGGAAGCATTTCAGGACGCAAACGGAGCGGTGTCGCTCGTCGAAATGCGGCGGCGAATAGCAAAATATCGCCGTGCCGATCCGAACGACCGTAGTGATTTCGTCATCGGCTGTCGCATTCTTACCCAGCCGTTCTTCTTGCCCGAGGCCGAATGGATTCCGGTTCCGGCAAGTTGGTCGCCCAATATCGTGACGTTTAAAACCTATGATACGTCGGACGCGGATGGTGCGATGCTTTGGGAGGCGATCCAAAATCGCGGACTCGTTGCCAGCTATCCGCCGGGCGCGACTGAGCGCCCACAAGAGCGCTACGGCAATCCAATTCTGGTTCGCCCGCGACTCGGACAGGGCGCGTTCCGTGTCATGGTCACTGACGCATACAATCGAAGATGCGCGGTAACCGGCGAGCGCACATTGCCAGCGCTGGAAGCTGCGCACATCCGACCATTCGCTGAGGGTGGTTCACATGATCCGGTGAATGGTCTTCTTCTACGTCGTGATATCCATGCGCTCTTCGACAACGGCTACGTCACGGTCACGCCCGATCTAAGATTCCACGTGAGCAGGAGAATCAAAGAAGAATTCGAAAACGGCCGTCATTACTACGCCCTTGATGGGCAGCTGATCGCATCGGCCGCGGTGCCAAGTTGGAGCCCGGATGTCTCCGGTCTTAAATGGCACAACAGTGAGAGATTTCGGGGGTAGCGTTTCAAACGTTGGTAGTTCAGGATCCGCGGCCGCATAATCCTGAGGGCTTCTTCCCACGATTCGTAGACCTTCGCCTGGATGCGCATTTCTCAATATTTCGATCTTGGAAGATCGCAGCCGACCCTCGACTTTGTCGACGTCGACGTGCGGGATGACACGCGAGTATTCATCAGTCCGAAAGCTCTGACGTTATTGCCGTCCGATTTTGGCGATGAATGTGTGCATCTGATCCAGAACTTCTTTCATACTGTCATTGAACTAATTCGGTCTGGCGAAAACGATCGCGCAGAGACTCTCCTACGAATGCTAAGGGAGCCGAATGAAACTCGACTCGGTCTATCGAGGGGAAAAGCACAAGGTCGTGCTCTCGGCTCTGAGTCGGCTCACGATGTCTGGGGAGCCCTCAGTCAAAGCGAAGCGGTGCGCAGTGGGCTTCTCGAAGACCTAGAAGATACAGTTCTTATGATCGAGGGTATCTCAGTTGATATTGTGTCCGACATTACGACCAACATCATTCGAAGTCCCCTAATTCGATACACTCAGCGGATGTGTGAGATGTATGGAATCCCGCTCACAGACGGAGTGAATTCCGGGCCTCTTTGGAATCCAAACGAGCGACAATGGTCCGTCGACTTTGTCCGTCTTCCGCTCGCGGACGGCCGAAAGCTCTTATTGGTACCGAAAGCCATTGTACGGACGCATCTGCAGTATGATGCGGGGGAATACTTACGGCATTTCCTTCTCACTCACCTGCAGCAAATTGAGCTTGCTGCCAACACGGAGCTAGTCGAAGTCATCCGGTCAAAGCGCGGTGGCATCCGGAGACGCGTGACCAAGAAATCTCTTGTAAAGAAATACGGTAGCGGAAAACGGATGATCGTCCGCGAAACGCGTAAGTATCCCCAGGTGTTGGACCGTTATCGCGAGATCAAGCGGGACGAGAAACACCTCCCGCTTACGCTTGATGATATCGCAAATCTTGAGGGCGCGAGCGCCCCAGATTGGGATCAGCTACTCCAGGCGGTATTGCGGGTTTCCGCGGGCCGGGACGAAGCGGCGCGATACGAAAAGGCTATCGAAGGTCTACTAACTGCTCTCCTCTATCCGAATCTTACGAATCCGATCGCACAACATCGAATACATGATGGTCGGAAGATCATCGATATCACTTACACAAACATGGCGATTAACGGCTTCTTCAAATGGGTGGCGACACACCACCCAGCGTCGCATGTTTTTGTGGAGTGCAAAAATTATGGGCGTGAAATCGGGAATCCCGAACTAGATCAATTGTCGGGGCGATTCGCACCAAGTCGAGGGAAACTTGGGCTACTTGTGTGTAGAAGTTTTGAGGACAAGAACCTGTTTGCGCAGCGCTGCAGGGACACCGCACGCGATTCTCGCGGCTTCGTATTACCCGTGGATGATGATGATTTGAGACTACTGGTCGACGCGAGAAAGAATGAGACGTTGTATTCGGATTGGCCTCTTCTGCGCGACAGATTCCAACAGCTCGTTTTTTGAGCTACTACGCACGCCGTACGGTCACATGCCGTTGCTCCGAATGCCTTCAGCTATGTGGTTGCCACGCTAGCGCGAGAAAATGCCGTACTCTTCAGAGAATTGAATCGAGATCTTGGAAGCTTATTCGGCGTCCATCAAAGCTGTAGCGAAGGACCTGAATACTCTGTTTGGCGATAGCCTTCTGGAATTGCGGACTGCGTGGAAGTCCTCGGGTGACAAGCGTGCAGGCCGGCGGGGGATTCTCATCCGCAGAATAGACAAGCAACTGGCCCAAAGCGGTGAACGTTGTCTGTGAGTCCTGCCCGACCTTGATTTCGAAGAGGTGTGTTGTTCGGCCGCTTGGATCCTTGACATACAAATCGGGACCCAAGCCATGCTTCTGTCGCCGATTGCCATATTTGAGTCTGCGTTTGCTGAGTTCTCCAGCTAGTGCTCGCTGAACGCGCCCATGTATGCGGTCAAATTGCACCTCTCTTTCAACCGTATAAGAGCCTCGGCCAACCTTTTCATCTTTGTATTCTTGTCCACCAATAGCCTTGCCCTTACGAATAGCTCCCCCGACGCGCTTCAATTCGATTGCGAACCTGCGTTCGTTTCGTCGAAGTTCGCGTATGCGCCGGGCTTCGTGTACAAACTCCGAAATCTGTTGAAGCAACCGCGCCGAGCGATCAACTCGGCCGAGTACGTAGAATTCTCGCTGCTGCTTTTCGTCCTCAATCGGCTCGCGTTCGAAGCCTTCGATGAGATCGCCAAAGGGTCCGGGAGCTACCGTGAACTTGCCACCTCCAAGTCCGCCCTTATGCAGGACGTAGGTGTTTCCGTCGGCGTCGACCGCCAATTGGCCATAACAGTATAAAGTTCGACGTACGGGAATATTTATTTCGATGGATGGCTGCCACGTCGGTTCGCCAACGCCGAACCAACATAGCAGAAGGCCTCGGCGGTCGGGCTTGCTGCCAAAATGCGCCCAGAGATCAAGGTCGCGTCGAACGAGGACTGAAGCGTCCGGTATTTGGCCGCCTGGAGTTGAGAGCGTCTGAGTAGTACGAGCAGCGCCTCGCTGAAAGGACGCTTTGAGTTTGGCGTGTGCGCGTTCGGCGATTGTTCGTTCAGAGATCAGGCGAAGCATATTCCCCCCAGGTATGGCCAACGCATTTACGTGCCCAAATGCGGACGCGGTCAACTCGTGCATTTTTAGCGGCTACGACCAGTCGTTTAGCTCGAAGTCGATCCGCTTGCATTTTCGCACTTGCGTTCCCTATTCGTTCCTCTATAATCATCCTTATCCCTCCTCACTCCAAGGGGCATCTGCAGTGCAACTGATGCGGGGAGGGGTGCGATGGCCGGTCGAAATCGAGCATGCACGCCCGATCAAGGCCGGCGGCCCAAGTCGCGACGATCCTGGCGCCGAGCGCTTCGGCGTTATGGGGGTGATCCGGAGCGCAAGCTCTCAGAGCCCCTTCAGCGGAGGTCACCAATGGTCATGCCTCCGGGGGTCAGCGAAGCAAGCCGAAGCCCATCGCGCGCGGGATGTTCGTGTCCAACGCGACCTGCGGCTTTGAACTGCCAGCCTTCGCTTTGACGGAGCGAAGGCGCCTTCGGTCCGCGAGGGTCGAAGGTCCGTAGATCCCGTCGGATCACGACGTCCCGCGCGCCCTTGGAATTTCTCCATGCCGCGCCACCGCGCTGACCTGTCCGTCGAAGCGCTCTGCGCGAAGGCGGAAGGGCTGCGCACACCCCAAAGCCAGGCGCACGGCCGTCATCGCACGCGCCGCGCCTACACCAGAGAGGGACGACAGATGACCGACACAACCGCAAAGCCAAAGCCCGCACCACCCGCGCCGACAGACGAGCGTCCGCCGGAAGGCTCACACCGCTTCCTCCGAGAGCGCCGCGCCAAGGAGCGCGAAGCCGCCCGCGCCGCAGCGCAGGCCGCGGCCGATGCCGCTGCCGGCAAGGCGCCGAAAGGCGGGAACAAGATCATCACCTTCGCCACCTACAGACCGGTGCCCAAGCAGCAGGAATTCCACGAGGGCGGCGCAGGTCACAACGAGCGCCTGTTCAAGGCCGGCAACCAGCTCGGCAAGACCACCTCCGGCGCCTTCGAGATGGCTGCCCATCTCACCGGGCAATATCCGGCCTGGTGGTGCGGTCGCCGCTTCACCAAACCGATCCGCGCCTGGGTCGGCTCGGTCAGCTTTGAGGCCGTGCGCGACGGCGCGCAGCGCGTGCTGCTCGGCGAGCCGCGCGATCGCGCGAGCTGGGGCTCGCGCATGCTGGAGAAGCGCCACATCGTCAGTTACGCGATGCGCCGCGGCGTGCCCGATGCGCTGGAAAGCCTCACCGTGCGCCATGTCAGCGGCGAGAACTCGGTACTCGGCTTCAAGTCCTACAGCCAGGGCCGCGAGAAGTGGCAGGCGGAAACCCTCGATATCGTCTGGTTCGACGAGGAGCCGCCGCTCGACATTTACATCGAGGGGCTCACCCGCACGGTCGCCACCTACGGCTGCGTCTACCTCACGCTCACCCCGCTCAAGGGCATGAGCGAGGTGATGATGCGGTTCAAGGATTGCCCGGGGTTTTGAGGTGGCTCGCGCTCTTCCTCGGCCCAGCGCTCGCCACGCCCTCAGCCCTCATCCTGCCTGCCCGCCGAAGCCGGTCAGGGCGAAGGCGGGAGGAGCGCGCCACACATTCAGCCCTCATCCTGAGGAAGCGCGCTTTCGCGCGCTGTCTCGAAGGATGGCCGCACGCACACAGGCCTCATGGTTTCCGCCTTCGCTCTTCGAGCTTCGGCGGACAAGCGAGACGCCGCGCCGAAGCCCCTTGGCGAAGGCGGGCTCCTCACCATGAGGGGAAAGCCAGCGCCCCGTCGCTTCGCATTACTGCGTCTTGATATGCGCGTCCTTGATGATCTTCGCGCTCTTCGCCATCTCGCTCGCGATATACTGCGCGAAGAATTCCGGCGTCGAGCCGATCGGCTGGAAGCCGAGCGCCTCGAGCCTTTGCTTCACCTCCGGCATGGCGACGATCTTCACCACCTCGCGCTGCAGCTTGAGCACGATGTCGCGCGGCAGGTCCTTCGGTCCCCACAGTCCGTACCAGGAGACGAAATCGAAACCGGGCATGCCCTGCTCGGCCACCGTCGGCAGGTCCGGCATCGACGCCACGCGCTTCGGGCTCGTCACCGCCAGCGCCTTGATCTTGCCGGCCTGCGCCAGCGGCAGCGAGGACAGCATCGGATCCGCCACCAGCTGGATCTGCCCGCCCATCAGGTCGTTGAGCATCGGCCCGGCGCCCTTGTAGGCGATCACCGGCGTCGTCGAGAGGCCGGCATCGCGCTTGATCAGCTCGATCGCCAGGTGCCCCGCGGACCCATAGGACGATGTGGCGAAGGTGAACTTGTCCGGGTCCTTGCGCACCAGCGCGAACAGATCCTTCAGCGTGTTCGCCGGCACGGTCGGCGCGGTGCTCACGAGCAGCGGCCCGTCGGCGATGAGCGTGATCGGGGTGAAATCCTTCACCACGTCATAAGGGACGCTCGCGTTGAGGAACGGCGTCACCACGTGGATCGACGCGGTGAGGAGGAACGCATAGCCGTCGGGCGACGCCTTCGCCACATAGTTGGCGCCGACCACGCCGCCGGCGCCGCCGGCGCGGTTCTCGACGATGAAATGCGAGCCCAGCGCCTGGTTGAGATAGGCGGTGATGATGCGCGCGAGCCCGTCGACCGACCCGCCGGCCGGGTAGGGCACCACCACGCTCACCGTGCGCTCGGGGTAATTTTCCGCGCGCAGTGGAGTGGCGAGCGCGAGGAGGGCGGCGATGAAGGCGAGCGAACGCATCAAAGGCTTCATTGCAAAACACTCCCTAAGCCACGACGGCAGCGCTTTCCCTCTCCCGCTTGCGGGAGAGGGTGCCCGAGCGGAGCGAGGGCGGGAGAGGGGCTTTTGCACCTGGCCTCTGCCCTCTCCCGGCTCGCGCTTCGCGCTCGCCACCCTCTCCCACTTCGTGGGAGAGGGAAAGAGCAACGCGCCGCGCCGCGCCAACCATCACCCTCAATACGTCCCCGGATAACTCCCGCCGTCCACCAGCAAATTCTGCCCGGTGATGAATCCCGCATGCGCCGAGCAGAGAAACGCGAAGTAAGCCCCGAGCTCCTCCGGCCGCCCATAACGCTTCGCCGGATTGCCCGCCGCGCGCTCGCGCCAGATCTCGTCGAACGACTTGCCGCCGTCGTGCAGCATGCCCTCGATGTGCCGGCGCTGGCCGCCCGAGTCGAAGATACCCGGCAGCAGATTGTTGATGGTGACATTGTGCGCGACCGTTTGCCGCGCCAGCCCGGCGACGAAGCCGACCAGCCCCGAGCGCGCGCCGTTCGACATTCCCAGTTCAGGTTGCGCGATCTTCACGCTGCGCGAGGAGATGTTGACGATGCGCCCGAAGCGGCGCGCCATCATGCCGTCGACCGTGGCGCGGATCATCTCGATCGGCCCGAGCATCAGCGCATCGAGCGCGGCGATCCACTGCTCGCGCGTCCAGTCGCGGAAGTCGCCGGGGAGCGGCGCGTCGGCATTGTTGAGGAGGATGTCGGGGGCGGGGCAGGCGGCGAGCGCGGCCGCGCGGCCTTGCGCCGAGGTCATGTCGCCGACAACGGGCGTCACAGTGATGGCGCTGCCGGCTTGTTGGCGGATGTCCGCCGCCGCTTCTTCGAGCGTCTCACGTTTGCGCGCCACGATGGTGACGTGCACACCCTCGCATGCCAGCGCCAGCGCGCAGGCCTTGCCCATCCCGCGGCTCGCGCCCATCAGCAGCGCCTTGCGGCCGCAAATGCCGAGGTCCATCTGGCTAGCTCAGCGAGTTTGTTGATCGGGAGCGAATGTCCGAGCCGCGCACTCGGCATGCTCCCTCCCCCCTTGAGGGGGAGGGGTGGGGAGGGGGGTGGCTTTTGGATTCGCGCTCAAGAAAGAGACCCCCCTCCCGGCTCGCTACGCTCGCCGACCTCCCCCTCAAGGGGGGAGGTGAAACTGTGGCGCGGCTCTGCGCTCATCAGATTCAGCGAGCGTGGTGTCTCATCAAGCAGCGACTGCAGACAGCGGCTTGATGTTCCACCCATACTTCTTATCCAGCCCGAGCTCCTGCACGATGCGCACGCCCTTGGCCAGCGCGTCGCCCTCGAGCGCGGTCAGCGGCTTGCGCAGCGCGCCCGACGGGAGCCCGAGCGCGCGCATCAGCGACTTCACCGCCACCGGATTGATCGCCGAATAGGTGTAGTGCAGGAGCGGGAGGAGCCGCAGATAGGTGGTCTTGAAACCCTCCGCCTCGGCGTAGCTCGCCCACGGCGTCGAGATCACCGCGAGCTCCGCCGGCGCGATATTGCCGGTCATGTTGGCGGTGCCATGCCCGCCGAGCGACATGGTCGGCACCACGAGGCCGAGATTGGGGCTGTCGCAGCACATCACCGAGACGTTGGGCTTGCCGGCGAGCACCTGCGCCACCTGGCCGACGCGCGCCGTGCTTTCCTTGTGCACCACGAAATTCGGATGCTTGAAGATGCGCAGCAGGTGCTCCCACGAGAGATCGCTCTTCACCCGCGGCGGATTGTTGTAGATGCCGAGCGGCAGGTCGGTCGCGTCCGCCACGTCGAGGAAGAAGCCTTCGATGTCCGCCTCCGGCGCGCAGATATAAGCCGGCGCGGCGAGGATCGCGCCGTCGGCGCCGTTGTCCTTGGCGAACTTCACATTGGCGATCGTCGTGTCGGTATTGTTGCCGGTGCAGCCGTAGAAGATCGGCATCGTCGCCGTCTTCATCTTCGCCGTCTCGACGATGATCTGCTTCTTCTCCTCCGGCGAGAGCATCGAGGTCTCCCCGGTCGAGCCCATGATCAGCACTGCCGAGGTGCCGTTGTCGGCCTGGAATTGGAGGAGCGTGCGGAAGGCGCCGAAGTCGACGCCGCCGTCCTTGTTGAACGGCGTGATCAGGGCGACGAACGACCCGGTGAGCTTGTTCTGCGGCATTGCGATCTCCGTGGGGACTTCTCGGCGCACGGTATCACGCGGCGGTCGGCGTTCACAAATGGCCGGGCGAACAGGCGAATGGACGCCGGCGGCGCGGCTTGCGCTGCTTACCTCTCCCCGCTGCGCGGCGAGAGGTCGCTCGCGAAGCGAGCGGGTGAGGGGCTGTGCAATGCCCCTCACCCGGCTCGGACCTGCCGGTCCTCGCCACCCTCTCCCCGCAAAAGCGGGGCGAGGGAAAAGGCGCTGCCGTTGTCGCCGCCGCAAGCCACACTCTCGGTGTCATCGCCCAACTCGCGCTGGCGAGCTGAAGGCGAGCGGCCAGCGCGACAAACTCTATATCGCCGCGCCGGACCCTCGCTGCGCCCTGCCTTCGCCGAAGCGAAGCCGCTTCGGCTTCGCGCAGGCAGGTCGGCGGCGCGGCGGGGCATGACACCTGCGTGTGCTGAGAAGGAGCGAGCCACGCACTCAAGCCCTCATCCTGAGGAGCGAGCGAAGCGAGCGTCTCGAAGGATGGCCGCACCCACACAGGCCTCATGGTTTCCGCCTTCGCTCTTCGAGCTTCGGCGGACAGGCGCCTACCGAAGCCTTGGCGAAGGTGGGCTCCTCACCATGAGGAGGGAAGCCTTAATTCACCGCCCGCATCGGCCGCGGCGTCGCCGTCGCCTCACCCGACACCGGCGCGGCCCAACCCGTCGCAGCCTCGCCGCTGGCGCCATTCGCAGCGGTGCCATTCGCCACCGCACCATTGGCTGCGGGGCCATTGGCAATCGCGCCATTCGCCACGACGCCGCCGGTCGCGCCGGCGCCATTGCCTTTGCGCACGAAAATCCGCCGCAGCACGTCGCGCTCAATCGGCTTCTGCAGCACCGGCACCTTCTCGAAGCGTGGGTCGACGCTCTCGGCGCCATAGCCGGTGACATAGACGAAGGGCACGCCGCGCTGCTCCAGCATCTCGGCCAGCGGATAAACGAGCTCGCCGCCGAGATTGATGTCGAGGATCGCGGCGTCGATGCGCCGCTCGCGCATCGCGGCGGCGGCGTCGGAGACGCGGCTATACGGCCCGAGCACCGTGAAGCCGAGCTCGGTGAGCAACTCGCTGACCGCCAGCGCCACCAGTGCCTCATCCTCGACCAGCAACACGCAATCGCCGGCAAGCCCGATGCCCGCGTGGCTGTCGGCCACCGGCCGCACCAGCGCCGCGCGTTCGGCCTGCTCGATCTTCTGCGCCAGCGGCACCGACAGCTCGCAATTGAGCCCCTCCCGGCTCCATTCGAATTTCGCCTTGCCGCTGAGCTGTTGCTCGATCGAAGCGAGGATGATGCGGGTGCCGAAACCCGCGGTCGCCGGCTTCATCGCCGGCGGGCCGCCGCGCTCGCTCCAGCGCATCACCAGGTCGCCGTCGTTGACATCCCACGTGAGCGAGACACACCCCTTGAGCGCGGAGAGCGCGCCATATTTCGCCGCATTGGTGGCGAGCTCGTGCAGCGCGAGCGCCAGCGTCTGTGCGGCGGAGGGCTGCAGCAGGAATTCCGGGCCCTCGAGGCGGATGCGCCCGGCGTCACCGGTGCGATAGGGCGCGAACTCCTCGTTGATCAGGCTGGTGAGGCTCGCGCCCTGCCAGCGCGAATGCGACAGCACCGTGTGCGCGGAGGACAGCGCCTTGATGCGCCCTTCCACCGCATCAATGTAGGTCGGCAGCGTCTTGGCGCGGGTCAATCGCACGATCGATTGCACCAGCGCCAGCGCGTTCTTGGCGCGATGGTCGACCTCGCGCGCGAGCAGCGCCTGGCGCTCCTCGGCCTCCTTGCGGTCGGTGATGTCGATGGTGACGCCGGAGATGCGCAACACTTCGCCTTCGTCGCTGATGGTCGGCGCCGCCGTGCCGAAGCACCAGCGCACGGCGCCGTCGGCGCGCATCACGCGGAATTCGGTCTGGTAGGCGCGCGAGCCGCCGCGCTTGAAGTCGGCGATCATGATCTGCAGGCGGCGCATGTCGGCGGGATCGACGAAGGCGGAAAGGTTATGCAGGCTCGGCCGGAACGTGGCGTGGTCGACGCCGAAGATGCGGCAGTGGCCTTCGTCCCACATCCAGTCGCCGTTGACCAGGTCCCAGTCCCACGAGCCCATCTGCCCGGCTGCCAGAGCCAGCGAGCGGCGCTGCTCGCTTTCGAGGAGCCGCGCATTCGAGGCGACGAGCTCGCTGGTGCGCTCGGCGACGCGGCGCTCGAGCTCGAGATTGAGCCGCTCGAGCTCGCGGGTCTTGCGGTAGAGGTCGGAGAACACCCGCACCTTGGCTTGCAGCACCTCGGGGATCACCGGCACCGGCACATAATCGACCGCGCCCATCTCGTAACCGCGCAGCCGATCCATCTCGGAGAGATGAATCGCGGAGATGAAGATGATCGCGGTCTTCTGGAACCGCGGATGCTCGCGGATCATCGCGGCGAGCTGGAAGCCGTCGAGGTCGGGCATGCAGACGTCGACCAGCACCACGGCGACGTCGGACTTGAGCAAATGTTCGAGCGCCTCGCGGCCGGAGGTGGCCTTGAGCAGGTTCTCGTTGAGCCCGTGCAGGATCGCTTCGTAGCTGAGCAGCTTCGCCGGTTGGTCGTCGACGAGCAGGATGTTGACCTTTTCTTGGGCCATCATTGTGTCGCTCCCGCTGCAGCGGTTTCCCGCCCCAGCGCCTTGTTCTTCAGCCAGTCGTGTTGTTGGAGATGCGTTGTCGCACCCTTCGTTACGGGCGCGAACGCAGCCGCACTCTTACCTCTCCCCGCTTGCGGGGAGAGGTCGCGAGCGAAGCGAGCGGGTGAGGGGCTCTTCAGTGCAAACGTTCCATTGGCCGAGCGCGTGCGGTTGCTTACCCTCCCCCCGCGAGCTCTTGCGAGTGGCGGGGAGGGTGGCGAGCGAAGCGAGCCGGGTGGGGGGTCTTTGCGCAATCGCGCCCCCCACTCAAAGCCGACGCTCGTGTTCGATGCCATCATGGCGCGCCCTCGCATCTCACCGATGCAGCCACATGCGCAGCGCCGACAACAACTGCTCGGTGTTCACCGGTTTGGCGAGGTAATCGGATGCACCCGCCTCAAGGCAGCGTTCGCGGTCGCCCTTCATCGCTTTGGCCGTCAGCGCAATGATCGGCAGCCGACGGAATTTTGGCTGCTCGCGGATCGCGCCGATGGTTTGATATCCATCCATCTGCGGCATCATGATGTCCATCAGCACGATGGCCAGTTCCGGCGTCTTCTCCACAAGATCGATCGCCTCGCGTCCGGTGGTCGCCGTCAACACGTGCATACCGCGGCGCTCGAGCACGCTCGAGAGCGCGAAGATGTTGCGCGCGTCGTCGTCGACGAGGAGCACCGTGCGCCCGACGAGGTCTTCATCGGACGAGGTGAGCCGCTCGAGCATGCGCTGCTTCTCGCCCGGCAGGTTGGTGACGATGCGGTGCAGGAACAGCGCGGTCTCGTCGAGCAGCCGTTCCGGCGACTCCACGCCCTTGACCACGATCGAGCGCGCCATGGTGTGCAGCTGCGCGTCCTCTTCGGCGGAGAGCTCGCGGCCGGTGAAGACGACGACCGGCACTTCGGCGAGCGTCTCGTCGGCCTTGATCTTCTCCAGTACCTCGAAGCCGGACATGTCCGGCAAGCGAAGATCGAGCACCACGCAGTCGCATTGCTGCTCGCGCAGCGCCTCGAGCGCGCCGGCACCGGTGCCGGTGGTGACGATCTCGATGTCGTCATGGCCGAGGAGCTCGGTGATCGAAAGCTGCTCGCTCGGATTGTCCTCGACGACGAGGAGACGTCGCCGCCGCGGCTCGGCGAACTCCTTGATGCGCGCGAGCGCCGCGTCGACGCCCTCGGTGGTCGTCGGCTTGGTGACGAAGGAGAAGGCGCCGCGCGCCAGCGCGTGCTGACGATCCTCGTCGAGCGTGATGATCTGCACCGGGATGTGCCGGGTGAGCGGGTTCTGCTTGAGCTGCGAGAGCACCGTCCAGCCGAGCATGTCGGGCAGGAACACGTCGAGCGAGACCGCGTTCGGCTGGAACTGCTTGGCAAGATCGAGCGCTTCCGCGCCGCGGCTCGCCACCAGCACCTTGAAGCCCTTGTCGCGGGCGAGGTCCATGATGATGCGCGCATAGTGCGGATCGTCCTCGACCACGAGCAAGATCGAGTCGCCGGCTTCGACGATCAGCCGGTCGTCGGCCACCTGCTCGACGACGTGCTGCTCGACCACGGCGGGCACCAGCGCGGGAACGCGCGCCTGCGTCTCGCCGCCGCTCGCCGGCTGCGGCCGCGCACCCGAGGCCGGACCGACATATTTCACCGGCAAATAGAGCGTGAAGGTCGAGCCGGAGCCCGGCGTCGAGCGCAGCTGGATCTCGCCGCCAAGGAGATTGGCGAGCTCGCGGCTGATGGCGAGGCCGAGACCGGTGCCGCCGAACTTGCGGCTGGTCGAGGCGTCGGCCTGCTGGAAGGCCTCGAAGATGATCTTCTGCTTCTCCAGCGGAATGCCGATGCCGCTGTCGGCGACCTCGAAGGAGACGACAGCCGGGGCGAAGGACAGCACCGGATGCTCGGGGCTCCAGCCGCCGACCGCGGCGGCGACGCGCAGCCGTACGCCGCCCTCGGCGGTGAACTTGAAGGCGTTGGAGAGCAGGTTCTTCAAGACTTGCTGCAGACGTTTGGAGTCGGTGGTGATGTTGCGCGCCAGCACCGGGTCGAGGTCGAGGTCGAAGGAGAGCTTCTTGTTCTCGGCCTCGTGGCGGAACGGCCGCGCCACGGCGTCGAGCAGGTTCGACAGGAACACGTCTTCCGCGTCGACTGTGACGGTGCCGGACTCGATCTTCGACAGGTCCAGAATGTCGCTGATCAGGTTGAGCAGGTCGGTACCGGCGCCATGGATGGTGCGGGCGAATTCGACCTGCTTGGCGCTGAGATTGCCGTCCGGGTTGTCGGAAAGCTGCTGGCCGAGGATCAGGATCGAGTTGAGCGGCGTGCGCAGCTCGTGCGACATGTTGGCGAGGAACTCGGACTTGTACTTCGAGGTGAGCGCGAGCTCGGAGGCCTTTTCCTCGAGCGCGCGGCGCGCCTGCTCGATTTCCTGGTTCTTCCTTTCCACTTCGACGTTGCGTTCGGCGAGCTGCTGCGCCTTCTGCTCCAGCTGCTCATTGGTCTGCTGCAATTCGCGCTGCTGCGCCTGCAATTCGGCGGCGAGCTGTTGCGACTGCTTGAGCAGGCCTTCGGTCTGCATCGTGGCTTCGATCGAGTTGAGCACGATGCCGATACTGTCGGTGAGCTGCTCGAGGAAGGTGATCTGCAGCTGCGTGAAGTCGGTGAGCGAGGCGAGCTCGATCACCGCCTTGACCTGGTTCTCGAACAGCACCGGCAGCACGATGATGTTGCGCGGCACGCTCTTGAACAGCGCGGTGCCGATCGGCACCGCGAAAGACGGCATCTCGGTGATCAGCATGCGCCGCCGGTCGACGGCGCACTGGCCGACCAGGCCTTCGCCGACGCGCAAGGTCTTCGGCGCGCCCTGCTCGCCGTCGTCGGCATAGGCCGAGAGCAGCTGCAGTTGCTGGTTGTCGTTGTTGTCGACCTGGTAGATGACGCCGAGCTGTGCGCTCACCAGCGGGGTCAATTCCGAGAGCAGCAAGCGGCCGACCGTGGCGAGGTCTCGCTGCCCTTGCAGCATGTTGGTGAACTTGGCGAGGTTGGTCTTCAGCCAGTCCTGCTCGGTGTTGCGCTCCGTCGTCAGACGGAGGTTGTCGATCATGGTGTTGATGTTGTCCTTGAGCTCGGCCACCTCGCCGCGGGCGTCGACCTGCACCGATCGCGTCAGGTCTCCCTTGGTCACGGCGGTCGCCACTTCGGCGATGGCGCGCACCTGTGTGGTCAGGTTGGCGGCCAGCAGGTTCACGTTGCCGGTCAAATCCTTCCAGGTGCCGGCGGCGCCGGGCACGTTGGCCTGGCCGCCGAGACGGCCTTCGACGCCGACTTCGCGCGCCACCGTGGTCACCTGATCGGCGAAGGTGGCGAGCGTGTTGGTCATGTTGTTGATGGTCTCGGCGAGCGCCGCGACCTCGCCCTTCGATTTCACCGTGAGGTTCTGCTTGAGGTCGCCGTTAGCAACCGCGGTAACGACCTTCACGATGCCGCGCACCTGCTCGGTCAAGTTCGCCGCCATGACGTTGACGGTGTCGGTCAGGTCCTTCCAGGTGCCGGCGACGCCGCCGACCTCGGCCTGGCCGCCGAGCTTGCCTTCGGTGCCGACCTCGCGCGCCACGCGCGTCACTTCGCCGGCGAACGCGTTGAGCTGGTCCACCATGATGTTGATGGTGTTCTTGAGCTCGAGGATTTCGCCCTTCACGTCGACGGTGATCTTGCGCGACAGATCGCCGCGCGCGACCGCGGTGGTCACTTCGGCGATGTTGCGCACCTGCGTGGTCAGGTTGGCGGCGAGCAGGTTGACGTTGTCGGTGAGGTCCTTCCAGGTGCCGGCGACGCCGGGCACGTTGGCCTGACCGCCGAGGCGGCCTTCGGTGCCGACTTCGCGCGCCACGCGGGTCACTTCACCCGCGAAAGAGCGCAACTGGTCGACCATGGTGTTGAGCGTTTCCTTGAGCTGCAGGATTTCGCCGCGCACGTCGACGGTGATCTTCTTCGACAAGTCGCCCGAGGCGATGGCGGTGGCGACTTCGGAGATGTTGCGCACCTGCGCGGTCAGGTTCGAGGCCATGAAGTTGACGTTGTCGGTCAGGTCCTTCCAGGTGCCGGCGACTTCCGGCACCTGCGCCTGGCCGCCGAGCTTGCCTTCGGTGCCGACTTCGCGGGCGACGCGGGTGACTTCCGAGGCGAAGGCGTTGAGCTGGTCCACCATGGTGTTGATGGTGTTCTTGAGCTCGAGGATTTCGCCCTTCACGTCCACCGTGATCTTGCGGCTCAAGTCGCCGCGGGCGACCGCCGTGGTCACTTCGGCGATGTTACGGACTTGCGCGGTGAGGTTGCCGGCCATGGAGTTGACCGAGTCGGTCAAGTCCTTCCAGGTGCCGGCGACGCCGGGCACGTTGGCCTGGCCGCCGAGGCGGCCTTCGGTGCCGACTTCGCGGGCGACGCGCGTCACTTCGCCGGCGAACCGGTTGAGCTGGTCCACCATGGTGTTCAGCGTTTCCTTCAGCTGAAGGATTTCGCCGCGCACGTCGACGGTGATCTTGCGCGAGAGGTCGCCCGAGGCGATGGCGGTGGCGACGTCGGCGATGTTGCGCACTTGCGCCGTGAGGTTGCCGGCCATGGAGTTGACCGAGTCGGTCAAGTCCTTCCAGGTGCCGGCGACGCCGGGCACTTCGGCCTGGCCGCCGAGCTTGCCGTCGGTGCCGACCTCGCGCGCGACGCGCGTCACTTCGCCGGCAAAGGCGTTGAGCTGGTCGACCATGGTGTTGAGCGTTTCCTTCAGCTGCAGGATTTCGCCCGACACGTTGACGGTGATCTTGCGGGAAAGGTCGCCCTCGGCGACCGCGGTCGCCACTTCGGCGATGTTGCGCACTTGCGCCGTGAGGTTGCCGGCCATCGAGTTGACCGAGTCGGTCAAATCCTTCCAGGTGCCGGCGACGCCGCGCACCATGGCCTGACCGCCGAGCTTGCCTTCGGTGCCCACTTCGCGGGCGACGCGGGTGACTTCGCCGGCGAACGCGTTGAGCTGGTCCACCATGGTGTTGATGGTGTCCTTGAGCTCGGCGATTTCGCCGCGCACGTCGACGGTGATCTTCTTCGACAAGTCGCCGTTGGCGACCGCCGTGGTCACGTCGGCGATGTTGCGCACCTGCGCGGTGAGGTTACTGGCCATCGAGTTCACCGAGTCGGTCAGGTCCTTCCAGGTGCCGGCGACGCCGAGCACGTTGGCCTGGCCGCCGAGCCGGCCTTCGGTACCGACCTCGCGCGCCACGCGGGTGACTTCCGAGGCAAACGCATTGAGCTGGTCCACCATCGTGTTGATGGTTTCCTTCAGCTGCAGGATCTCGCCGGAGACGTTCACCGTGATCTTCTTCGACAGGTCGCCGCCGGCGATGGCGGTGGCCACGTCGGCGATGTTGCGGACCTGGGCGGTCAGGTTGCCGGCCATGAAGTTCACGCTGTCGGTCAGGTCCTTCCAGGTGCCGGCGACGCCGGGCACGATGGCCTGGCCGCCGAGCTTGCCTTCGGTGCCGACCTCGCGGGCGACGCGCGTCACTTCCGAGGCGAAGGAGTTGAGCTGGTCCACCATGGTGTTGATGGTGTCTTTCAGCTCGAGGATTTCGCCGGACACGTTGACGGTGATCTTGCGCGAGAGGTCGCCGCGGGCGACCGCGGTGGTCACCTGCGCGATGTTGCGCACTTGCGCGGTCAAGTTGCCGCACATGGCATTCACGCTGTCGGTCAGGTCCTTCCAGGTGCCGGCGACGCCGGGCACGATCGCCTGACCGCCGAGCTTGCCGTCGGTGCCGACCTCGCGCGCGACGCGGGTCACTTCCGAGGCGAAGGAGCGCAGCTGGTCCACCATGGTGTTGATGGCTTCTTTCAGCTGCAGGATTTCGCCGCGCACGTCGACGGTGATCTTCTTCGACAGGTCGCCGTTGGCCACCGCGATGGTCACGTCGGCGATGTTGCGAACCTGCGCGGTGAGATTGCTCGCCATCGAGTTGACGCTCTCGGTCAGATCCTTCCACACGCCGGTGACTTCCGGCACCTGCGCCTGGCCGCCGAGCTTGCCTTCGGTACCCACTTCGCGCGCCACGCGCGTCACTTCCGAGGTGAACACGCCGAGCTGCTTGATCATGGTGTTGACGATGGTCGCCGAGCGCAGGAATTCGCCCTGCAGGGGGCGGCCATCGACGTCGAGCGGCACGGTTTGCAGCAGGTCGCCTTGCTCCACCGCGCTGATGGCGCGGGTCACTTCCGTGGTCGGCCAGAGCAGATCGTCGATCAGCGAGTTGATCGATTCTTCCATCTCGCCCCAGGCGCCGTCGGAGATGCCGAGCTTGACACGCTGGCGGGTCTTGCCTTCGCGGCCGACCACCTGGCCGACGCGCTCGAACTGCTGCGCCATGCGCTCATTGGCGGTGACGATCTCGTTGAAGACCTCGGCGATCTTGCCTTCGATGCCCATGCCCTCGGTGGAGATGCGCACCGAGAAGTCGCCGCGGCGCATCGCCTGCAGCGCGTGCAGGAGCTCGCGTTGATCGAGCGGCGCGTCGCCATGGCCATTGAGCTCGGCGTCGGGACGACCGTTCAGGCCGGGGCCTGCTCCATTGCCGGCGAGCTCGCTCGCGTGCGGGTCATGCGAGGCGTCATAGGCGTGCGACATGAAGGCTCTCCCAGTAGCCGGCACAGGGGGATGTGCCGGCCGCATGATGCCAATCGAGGGAGAGGGAGGGGGCACACGATGTCGCGAGCACGGGCGTTACGCGCTGTCGACTACAAAGCCGACACCCTTGCCGTTTGCGTAAGTCCATCAGTGGCCAGCCATTTCCCCCTCTTACCCCGCAAGCCCGTTTTCCGCACGGGTTTGCCCCAAACGCCGATTCAACGGCGAGCCAAGGTGCTGGTTCCTTTGATGAAGGTATTTTTTTCCGGGTTCCGGCTCCGCAACCGGCGAAAGGCGACCGGAGGAGAGAAGCGGCAACATACTACCGCCCCTGTTGGCACGCTTCCGTACCATGGCACCATTTCCACGGTGCTCTCGGAACTGACAAGACCGACTGGCGTTAAAGAATGGGGGAAGTGCGAGCGGCGTTCACCGGGAAACAATAAGAATGGATGTTGAAGCAATCGGGGCGGTCCCGGGCAGGAAGTCGATTTTGCCGATCAGGGGTCTTGCGACAGAGTCTGCGCCGCCGCCGCGGCCATCGCCACTCTATCCTCGGACGGATTTCGAGCATTTCGGCATCGGCATCGTGGAGACCGACGCCGAGGGGCGTTTGCTCCGGGTCAATCCGAAATTATGCGAGATGGTCGGTTGCCCGCCGGCCGAGCTGATCGGGCTGTGCATTTTCGATCTCACGCACGGTGATGACGTCGCCCCCGATCGCGAGCAATACCGGCGCCTGGTGGCGGGCGAGATCGACGATTACACCGTCGAGAAGCGCTTCACCCGCAGCGACGGCAGCTACATCTGGGCCGCGGTCACCGCGAAAGCCGTGCGCGATGCCGATGGCCGCTTCCTCTATGCCGTGCGCGTGCAGCAGGACATCCGGCCGCGCAAGCTGGCGGAGCAGGCGCTGGCGCGACGCATGGAAGAGCTTGGCGCGCTTTATGCCTTGACCGCCGACCTGCAATACGCGGCCGCGTCCGATGTCGTTTATGATCTGGCGCTCGGCGCGATCATGAGCGGCTTGCGCTGCACGCGAGCCGCGATCCTGATGTTCGACAGCGCCGACGTCATGCGCTTCGTCGGCTGGCGTGGTTTGTCGGACGATTATCGGCGTGCCGTCGAGGGCCACACACCCTGGAAGGCGGATGCCGAGAGCGCCTCGCCCGTCTGCATCGAAGACGTCGCGAGCTCGGATCTCCCGCCGGAGCTGAAGCGCACGGTGGCGGCCGAAGGTATCGGCGCGCTCGCCTTCATTCCGCTGTGGCAGGGTGGGCGGCTGCGCGGCAAGTTCATGATCTACTACGACGCGCCGCACCAGTTTTCCCAGGCCGAGCTCAGCTTCGCACTCACCGTCGCCGGGCATGTCGGCTTCAGTCTCGAGCGCGTGCGCGTGGACAGCGCCGCCCGCCAACTCGCGGCCATCGTGGAATTCTCCGACGACGCCATCGTCAGCAAGGATCTCGACGGCATCATTATGACATGGAACAAGGGGGCCGAGCGGCTGTTCGGCTACTCTGCCGCGGAGGCCATCGGGCAGCCGATCACCATCATCATCCCGCTGGACCGCCTGCACGAAGAGCCGGAGATCCTCGCGCGCATTCGTCGCGGCGAGCCCATCGATCATTTCGAGACCGTGCGGCGGCGCAAGGACGGCAGCACGCTCGACATTTCGCTGACCGTCTCGCCGATCCGCAACGCGCGCAGCGAGGTTGTCGGCGCCTCCAAGATCGCCCGCGATATCAGCGAGCGCAAGGCGATGGACGCCAAGCTGCGCGACAACGAGCGGCATCTGCAGGAGCTCTTGGCGGCGATCCCGGCGGCGATCTACACGACCGACGCGCAGGGCCGGATTACCTATTTCAACGAGGCCGCAGTGCAGCTCGCCGGGCGGACGCCCAAGCTCGGCACCGACGAATGGTGCGTGACCTGGAAGCTGTACTGGCCCGACGGCACGCCGTTGCCGCACGACCAATGCCCGATGGCGGTGGCGCTCAAGGAAGGCCGCCCGGTGCGCAATGCCGAGGCCGTCGCCGAGCGGCCCGACGGCACCCGCGTCCCGTTCATCCCCTACCCGACGCCGCTGCGCGATGCCGCCGGCAAGGTCGTCGGGGCCATCAACATGCTGGTCGACGTAAGCGAGCGCAAGGAGGCGGAGACGCAGCAACGCGTGCTGCTCAACGAGCTCAATCACCGCGTCAAGAACAACATGCAGATGCTGCAATCGATGCTGTTCACGGCGGCGCGGCAGACGCGCAACGAAGAAGCGCAGAAGATCCTCGGAGAGGCGAGCGCGCGTATTTCGGCGATGGCGGCGGCGCAGCGCGTGCTCTATGGCGCCACCGGCGGGACCCGGTTCGATGTCGAGGACTTCGTCAAGGCCGTGTGCGAAACCGCACAGCAAACCTTCAACGTCGATGCGAAGATCATCTACGAAACCGATGCCGGCGCGCTGCCCAACGATGCTGCGATGCCGCTGGCTTTGATCCTCAACGAGCTCCTTACCAACGCGGTGAAGCACGGCATCAATGGCAAAGGGAGCGGCACGATCAAGGTTGGGCTCATCGAACGCGACGGCTCGTTCCAGCTCTATGTGGAGGACGAGGGCCCCGGATTCGACTTGCAGGGCGTGCGTGAGCATTCGTCAGGATTGAAACTGGTGCAGGGATTGGCGCGGCAGCTGCGCGGCGAGTTCAAGGTCACCGCCAGGCCGACATCGCGCTGCTCCGTGCAGTTTTCGCAAGGCGACAGTTTGTGACTTCGCGACGCGCCATCCAGCAGTCATGGCCATCGCAGGAGCGCCGCGCGGCGCCGCGGCGCGGGCCCGCGCGGGTGTTCGCCCGCGACGATGCCGTGGCGGGCGCGCGCCAGCTCGCCACCCCGGCGAGCGTGCTCATCGTCGAGGATGATTATCTCGTCGCGACCGAGATCGAGGCCGCGCTCGCGGCCGCCGGCTTCGAGGTCGCCGGCGTTGCCGTCTCGGCGGAGGAAGCGATCGAGCTCGCCGCGGCGCGGCGTCCGCAGCTGGTGATCATGGATATCCGTCTTGCCGGAGAGCGCGACGGCATCGATGCCGCGCTCGCTTTATTCAAGCGCTTCGGCATCCGCTCGATCTTCGCCACGGCGCATTCCGACCAGGAAGCGCGGCGCCGCGCACAGGCGGCCGATCCGCTGGGCTGGCTGCAGAAGCCCTATACGACGAGCTCTTTGGTCCAGCTGGTGCGCTGGGCGGTAAACGAGCTCGAAGGCGGCCGCTAACGATCAGCCGATGCGACCGCCAAGCTCGATATGCCGTGCCGGCTCACTCCGGGATCTTGATGTTCACCTCTTCGGTGATCTGCTTCCAGGCTTTCATCTGCTCGGCGAGCCAGGCCGGGGCATCCTCCGGCTTCTGCGGCATCACGTTGAAGTTCTGCTTGCCGAAGGCGGCGAGCAGTGCCGGCTCCTTCAGCGCCTTGGCGACCGCCGCGCGCAATGTCGCGATGACCTCCTTCGGCGTGTCCGCCGGCGCGAACAGAGCCTGCCAGGCGAGCGTGCCGACGCCGGGGTAGCCGACCTCCTGCATGGTCGGCACGTCCGGATATTCCGGCAGCCGCGCGCGGTTGACGAGAGCGAGCGGCCGCAGCTGTCCGGCCTTCACCAGGCCGGCGGTCGAGGCGACGTTGAGGAACGAAGCCTGTGTCGAGCCGGCGAGCATGTCGTTGATCACGCCGCTGGCGCCGCCCTTGTTGGGAATGCCCTGCATTTGCAGGCCGCCGGCGCGCTTGGCGAACAGCGCCATGTCGTAATCCGGATAGCTGCCGACGCCGACCGAGCCGTAGTTCACCTTGCCGGGGTTCTTTTTCACATAGTCGATGAATTCGGGGACGGTCTTCGGCGTGAAGTCCTTAGTCGAGACGATGAGGAATTCCGGGATGTCGACCAGCGTCGCCACCGGAACGACGTCCTTCCGGTAGTCGATCTTGAATTTCTTGGCGTAGATCACCGGCGTGATGGCGTTGGTCGAAACATTGCCGACCAAGAGCGTGTAGCCGCCGTCCTTCGACTTCACCATGTCCTCGATGGCGATGATGCCGTAGGCGCCGGGCTTGCTCTCGACGAAGAAATTCTGGCCGAGAATGTTCTTGAGCTGCTCGCCGAGCACGCGGGCGACAATGTCGGTGGCGCCGCCCGGCGCATAAGGAACGATGATGCGCACCGGCCGGGTCGGATATTTGTCCGCCGCGGACGCGGCGAGCGTCGCGAAGACGAGACCGACGAGCAAAAGCAGGAGTGTCAGCGAGCGTTTCATGCGCTTCCCCAGTGCCAAATGCATCGTTGGCGATACGCCTCCGCTTGGCACTCGAAGGCGCGGTTGGGCTTAATTCTCGCCCCTGCCCACGCTGCGCGCAATAGGGCGGGGCCGTGTGGGTTTGTCACGCTGGTCCACGATATAGTGCAGCCTTTGAGGGGCGCCGCCGGGCCGATGGGCGCGGCGCCCGATTTTTGGAGGCTTGAGCATGTTGATCCGCGAACCGCTGTTGCATCCGGTCCCGATTGCCGATTTGCGCCCGACCCAGATCAGCGTCGGCATGCACGAGGTGCACGAAAAGCAGAAGTCGTGGCGCCGGCACGGCAAGAAAAAGAAAGTCGAGTTCATCGAGCGCCACGCCATTCCGATCATCCTTGGACCGAAGCAACGCCCCTACGTCATCGACCACCATCACCTCGCGCGGGCCTTGCACGAAGAGGGCGTCAAGGACGTGTCGGTGGTCATGATGGCCGACCTCAGCCGGCTGTCGTTCGATTCGTTTTGGCTGATGATGGACGGTCACGGCTGGGTGCACCCCTACGACGAGAAGGGGAAGCGGCGGCATTACGACGACATTCCGCATTCGGTCGACAAGCTCAAGGACGATCCCTACCGCAGCCTCGCCGGCGAATTGCGCCGCGCCGGCGGCTTCGCCAAAGACACGACACCGTTCAGCGAATTTCTCTGGGCCGATCTGCTGCGCCAGAACGTGCGCCGCTCGCTGATCGAGAAGGATTTCACCGCGGCGCTCGATCAGGCGATGACCGTCGCCAAGAGCAGCAAGGCGGATTACCTGCCGGGATGGTGCGGGCCGGTGACGTAAGGCGTGAAGGGCATGTCAAACGAAAGGGCCGGCTGGTGGGCCGGCCCCTCCACGTTTTTCGGTGACTCGCGTGCTCTCTTTTGGCCGGCGGTCGTTCCGGCACGTGAGACCACGGCTGCGCCGATGGAAACCAAGTGCATCCCTGACCACGGGATGCAGGAATGGCTACCGATGGAAAAACTCGCGGGTCCGCATACCGGTTCCGCGCAGCCCCGCCGGATCACGGCCACGTGTTCCTGCATCGGGAGACAATTCGCGTTTGTCGCGTTTTCTCAATGATGTTGTCGACAAGTGCTGTTGTTCGAAATCTTGTGAAGCTTGCGCTAGTGGTCTTGATCATCACGACCGCTGTATCGCTGGTGATACAAAGTGCATTCCATCTGACGAAGCCCGCCGCGCGATTGGCTCCGGCACCCGGGGATGTTGCGGCAGAAAATCCGCCGCCCGCGCCCGCGCAAGAGTCGGAATCCTGGCCGGGCTTCTCGCCGCACGCCTAGCCGGCGTTCCCGTCGGTCTTGGCGATCTCGGAGATCACCCCGCGCTCGATGCGATAAGCGCGGGCGAGCAGATCAGCGACGTGGACTTCGTTGGACTCGGCGAGCAACAGCGACACGCCCTCAGATTTGAGACTGAACATCACCTCGCCGAGGCGACGCGCGAGCGCCGGGGCGAGACCCTCGAACGGCTCGTCGAGCAGCAGAAACCGTGTCCCCGCCATCAGCGCGCGGGCGAGCGCCACCATCTTCTGCTGGCCGCCGGAGAGCTCGAGCGCGCGCCGCGCGGAAAATCGATGCAGCTCCGGCATGATTTTATAGATGAAGGCAAGCCGGCTCGCGGCACCCTCGACGCGATGCGACCAGGTGGGGAGGAGGATGTTTTCCTCCACCGTGAACTCCGGGACTAGCCGGCGGTCTTCCGGCATGTAGCCGATGCCGTGCGTCACCCGGCGGTGCGCCGGCAGCGCCAGGAGATCGACCCGCTCGAGCGCGACGTGCCCGCTCGCCGGCAGCGCCCCCATCAGCGCGCGCATCAACGTGGTCTTGCCGGCGCCGTTGCGCCCGATCAGGCCGCACATCTCGCCTTCGCGCACGCTGAACGTAGCGTCACGAATAATCTGAATGGCGCCGATAGAGACGCTGAGATTGGCGACGCTAAGCATGGGCGGCGGCCTTATGCTTGAGCTTGGTGCCGCTGATCAGCTCCTGCACCCGCGCGTCGGCCAGCGTATTCGCGGGCGTGCCGTCGGCAATGACGGTGCCGTCATAGAAGGCGAGCACGCGATCGGAAAAACGCTCGACGATCTCCATGTCGTGCTCGACGAACAGCACGGTGATGTTGCGTGTCTTGAGGGCCGACATCACCACGGTCATCAGATCGAACTTCTCCTCGATGGAGATGCCGCTGGTCGGCTCGTCGAGCAGGAGGAGGCGCGGCGAGCCGGCGATCGCCATGGCGATGTCGAGGAGCTTGCGCACGCCCTGCGGAATGACCGAGGCGGGAACGTCGCGATAGCGCGCGATCTGGAAGAGCTCGATCGCCGCTTGCGCCTCTGCGATCACGGCGGGCGACTGCACCGGCGTCAGCAGCGGCCCGAACAGGCCTTGCGGCGCATGAGCGACGGCGCAAGCGACGCAGAGATTCTCGAAGGCGGTGAGCGAAGGGAAGATCTGCGCTACCTGAAAGGAGCGGGCAATGCCGAGCCGGGTGATCGCGCGCGAGGGCTGGCCGGTGATGTCCGTCCCCTCGAACAGGATGCGTCCCCTGGTCGGCCGCAGGTGGCCGGTGATCATGTTGATGAAGGTGGTCTTGCCGGCGCCGTTGGCGCCGATGACGCCCACGGTTTGTCCTGCCGGCACTCTCACGTTGATGTCGCGCGCGGCGACGAGCGAGCCGAAGGTCTTCTCCAGATTCTCGGCAACGAGAATGTCGGTCATGATGGCTTTGCCGATGATCGGCGGCGCAGCCGCACGAGGATGGAGCCGAGCCCTTCCGGCAGGAACATGATGGTGACGAGGAGCACTGAGCCGAGCGTGATTTGCCACAGCCCGGGCATCAGATCGAAGGCGGCCGAGCGCAGCGACTCGAAGAGGAGGGATCCGATGAACGCCGCCGCAACCGAACTCGACCCGGCAAGGACGGTGACGAAGACGAAGCCGCCGGAGGTCGTCCAATACGCCATGTTGGGGTCGACGTGGCCAATCGCGAGCGCCGCGAGCGCGCCACCGATGCCGGCGAGCAGCCCGGCGATCATCACCTTGACGTGGATCAGTCGCGTCACCGAAGCGCCGAGAAACTCGACGCGGATTTCATTGTCGCGGATCGGCGCTGCCAGGCTGCCGGCAACCGAGCGGAAATAAGCACCAACGCCAAGCGCGGCGAGGAAGCAAACCAGGAGCGTCAGCCAATAGAGCGACAGCTGCAGCATGGCGGCGCTGTGCGGCGCGTAGCCCGCGAAGGTCGGGGTCGATATAGAAAAGCCATCCGTTGAGCCGAGCGATTCCGTTTTCACCAGCCCGCCGTAGAGGATCATCGACAACGCCAGGCTCAACATGGCGAAAAAGATCTCGCGATAGCGGGCGAGCAGGAAGCCGACGATCGCGGCGATCAGCCAGGAGGCGACGCCGCCGAGCAGCACCAGGATGAAAGCGTCGGTGATGCCGGCCCAGCGTCCGGTGAGCGCCACCGCATAGGCGCCGACACAGTAGTATAGCGCCTGGCCAAAGGAGATGAGCCCGGCGCGCCACATGACCACCAGCCCGAGCACCGCGAGCGCATTGGCGAAGGCGATGGTGGCGAGCGACACGATCCAGTCCGGCGCCAGGGCGCCGGCGACAGCGGCCATGACGAAGGGTCCGGCGACGCCCAGAAGGATGCGCGCGCGCACGCTTTAGATCTTTCGCGGTTGTGCGCGCACGAACAGGCCGTGCGGACGCAAAATAAGAACCAGCGCCATCACGCCGTAGATGACGAAGAGCTCGATCTGCGGCACCAGATGCACCGCGGCGGCACGGCACAGTCCGACGATCAGCGCGCCGACGAGCGCGCCCTCGATCGAGCCCATGCCGCCAATGGCGACCACGGCAAAGGCGAGCACGATGACCTCGACGCCGATGCCGAGCGTCACCGCAATCTTCGGCGCCATGACGGCGCCGCCGAGCGCGCCAAGCGCGGCGCCGATGATGAAGGTAACGGTGTAGACGACGGTAACGTTGATGCCGAACGCGGCGGCGATCTCGCGATCGAAGATCACCGCGGTGAGAATGCGGCCATAGCGGGTGAAATGCAGCGACCAGGTCGCCAGCGCCGCGAGCGCCGCGGCAATGAGCACGAGGCCGATATCGTAATTGGAGAGCACCAGATCGCCGACCTCGGTGTTGCCGGCGGCGATCATCGGCTGGTAGGCGCCGTAGGAGCCTGGGCCCCAAATGAGGACGATGACGTCCTCGAGCATTAGGAACACCGCGTAGGTGACCAGGACGACGATGACTTCATCCTTGCCATAGGCGAAGCGCAGCAGCCCACGTTCGAGGATGAGGCCGAGCACGACACCGACGGCCATGGCGGCGGCCACCATCAGCAGAAAGCCCATGGCGTCGGGAAGCCCGAGTGTCGTGTAGATGCCGACGGCGGTTGCCGCGCCATAGGCGCCGAACGCGTAGAACGAGCCATGCGCGACATTGAGGATGCGCATGACGCCGAAGATCAGCGTCAGCCCGATGGCGACCATGAACAGGTAGGCCGCGTAGACGAGGCCATCGGTCAATATCGCGAACGCTGTGAGCACGGGCTATGCTCTGCAACAGCGGGTAGCGAGATAGCGAGTAGCGAGATAGTAACTTGTCTTCTCACCACTCACTATTCGCTACTCACTGTTCGCTCAGTTGCACTTCGCGCCCTTCATGCCGTCCTTCACCCACGCTTCGGCCTCGACGCCGGCCGGCGGGTTCACGCATTCGGCCGGGAAGCGCATGATGTCGACGAGCTCGGGCGTGTTCTTCTGCTTATTGAACTTGGAGGTCCCGTAGGCGGTCTCGGTGATGCCCTGATGGCCGTCGCCGAGCGCCATCTTCACCTCGCCCGCCGGTCCGGTGAACGAGATGCCTTTGAGTCCAGCCGCGATTTCCTCGCTGGTCGGTTTGGCGCCGGCCTTGGCTGCCTTCTCATAGCCGAGCTTCAGTCCGAGCAGCGACTGCGCCATCTGATAGGCCGGATAAGTCGGCGGCGTGTTGTAGCGATCGGTGTAGATCGTCTTGAACCACTTGGCGATGTCCGTGTCGCGGGCCAGCGCGCCGCTCGATCCGCGCGCACCGATGATGGTGCCGTCGGGGAGCTTGTCGCGCAGACGATAGAGCACGGTCTCGCCCGCGGTCAGGATCATGGTCATGCGCTTGTCGAGGCCGCGCGCCTGTTCCTGGAAGATGAAGCTCTCGAGATCGCCGTCGAAGAAGCTCGAATGCAGCGCCTGCGATTTCGAGGTCAGCAGCGTCGAGATCTCGGCGCCGTATTCGCCGGCGAACAGCTTGGGGAACAGGATCTTGTCGGCGGTGACCTTGGGCGCCAGCACCGTCATGGCGCCGAGGAAGTCGCGCCAGGAATCCTGGCCCCAGGCATAGTTCTGATTGATGCCGGAGAAGCTGGTCAGGCCCTTCTTCTTGGCGATCAGGTAGCGCGCCGCCGCGACGTTATCCATGGTTGCGTGCGGGCTGAAGCGGAATACGTAAGAGCGCGGCTTTTCCTCGAAGATGCGCGGCGTGCCACAGTCGTAGAAGACGGTGAGCTTCTTGAGCTCTTCGGCAACCGGCGTGACCGCCAGGCAGCTTCCGGAGGAGACGTATCCGACCACGGCGTCGACCTGGTCGCGCTGCACCAGATTGCGATATTCGGTGACGACGTTGGCGACCGCGCCGGCCTCGTCGACATATTTGGCTTCGACCTTGGCGCCGCCGAAGCCAACCGTGTTGAACGGCGCCGGCGCTTTGCCGGCGTTGAGCGTTTCAATGACGATTTCCGCGGCGTTACGGCCGGGAATGCCGAACGGCGATGCTGCCGGTCCGGTCAGGAACGACACGATGCCCAGTTTCACGGTCGCCGGAGCCGGCGCCGCCGGCGCTTGCGCCTGCGCGACCGCGATCGGTGCGAGCGCGGCGGCGGCGAGCGCCGCGAGCGCAACTTTCGTGCACTTTGCAGGATGTGACATGACGACTTACCCCTCCCTTTTCGTCCCTCGGCTTCTGACGAGCCTTGATTTTGCGCACGTCGCTTTGGCGCGCTATCGGCTTAGCAAACGCGATCCGAGGGTAAGTTTCAACCGCATATTGGCCATGCCGCGCCCTTGCTGCGGTTCGTCGCAGCGGCTGCTAATGTGCCGCGAATCGAAAGGGAGCCGACCATGCTGAAGCGAATTGCCGTCGCCGCCACCGTCACATGTGCCTTTGCCGTTGCGGCCGTGCCCGCTTCGGCTCTGACCACGAAGGAAAAGATGGACACGTGCAAATTCGGGGCGGATCACCAGAAGCTCAAGGGCAAGGCGCGCTCATCGTTCATTGCCAAGTGCATGGCGAATGAGAAGCCGGCGAAGAAGCTGCCGGCGCCGCCGAAGCCGGCGCAATGAGAAATGAGGGGAGGCGGTCCTAGGCGCGCGGCTTTTTGCGCCGCTCGGGCAGCTGCTCGATGTTCATGGCGCGCTTGTCATAGAGCCCGCGATGGCCGCAGCTCTTGCACTGGGCGGAGAACTCGTCTGCCACGGCCTGCAGTTTGGTGACGTAGACGGGAGCCGCGCATCGCGCGCAGATAACAGCACCGCGCTGCCACGTCGCACGCTTTTGCATGTGAGGCCGATAGGCGAGCATGACGTGATCCCGATCCCTTGCGTCGGTTTTTAGCTATCACGTGAACCTTTCGGCACCGTTAGGGCGGCGCCGCGGAATTAATTAAGACGCGTTAAGTCTGGAACCCGCCGTTTCACGGCGAAATGTCGCCGCCGAGGATCAAGCGTTGGCGGAACGACGTCCGCGACACCATGTTGGTAATGCCGGGGGGCGCTAAGGAAAGTTCCCCGACGTGACGCAAGTGCTCACATTCTTCGCCGCGGCAGCAGCGGTTCTGCTGGGGCTACTGATCTGGGCGGGGAATACACTTCCGCCCGAAGCGCCGCCGATCGAGAGTACGCAAAAAATCGATCTGCCTAAGGTGTACACCGAATCCCGGGCGCAATCCGCCACAACGAACGGCTGGAATTGGAACGAGCGGAACGAGCGCGAGCCGTTACCGCCGGTGGTCCATTTGGCGCCCAAGCCGGCAACTCCGGCGGTTGCGCCGCGGACCAGCGAGACGCCGCGAAAGCTCGCGCGGCAGCGCATCGATCCTGAAGCGCGACGCGCTCGCGCTGAGGCGCGCGAGACCGCGTTCTCGCCCTCGACGTTTGGCGGAGGCTACGGACCATCGGCCGACGTGCCGTAGCGCATGCCAGTCGCGGAGAAGACTCTGCCTCAATGCCCTGCGCGCAACAGGCGCCCGGGCATCGCGCCGGTCGCGGCACCGTGCTCGAAGATCGGCGTGCCTGCAACGAGCGTCGCGTTGTAGCCGTCGACCCGCTGGATGAAACGGCGTCCACCGGCCGGCATGTCATTGACGAGCTCGGGCTTGTGCAGCCGCAGACCGTCGAAATCGATGATGTTCACATCCGCGCGCAAACCCGGCGCGAGGCGGCCTCGATCCGTGAGCCCGAAGAAGAAGGCGGTCTCGCTGGTCTGCCGCTTGACCAGAAGCTCGAGTGGCAGGCGCGGTCCGCGCGCGCGGTCTCGCCCCCAATGCATGAGCATGAATGTCGGTACGCCGGCATCGACGATCGAGGTGCAGTGCGCGCCGCCGTCGCTCAGGCCCAGCAGCGTTCCTTGATCGGTGAGCATTTCCAGGATCGGCGCGTGATCACCGACCGTGTAGTTGACCACGGGGAAATAGAGATACTGGCCTTCGGCGCCGGTGATGTAATCGTAAGCAACTTCGTCCGCTGAGCGGCTTTCGCGCGCGGCAATCGCCGCGACGCTGTTCTCCGGCGGTGGCTCGTAATCGGGCGGATCGCCCATGACGAACATCTTGTCCCAGCGCTTGGTGATGAGCTGGCGGAATTGCGAGAGTCTCGCCACTTCCGCCTCCGACGGCGGTTCGGCGAGGATTTGCGCCCGCACCTGAGGGTCACGTAGTCGCGCGCGTTGCTCGGAAATCGGCAGACCCTCGAGCGCGCGATAGCTCGGACGCACGGTGAAGGGATTGAGCGCGGTGCCGATGCCCATCATCACGCCGATCGGCCGGCCGGCGATCTGCGCGGTGAGCGGCAGGCCCTGCGCGCGCGCCTCGTGCACGGCTTTGATCAGGCGCCGCCAGCGCGATGGATCCTCATAACGATCAGTGAGCAGGAACCAGACCGGACGTCCGGTCTCTTTCGCCAGTCGCCGCATCCAGGCGAGCTCATACTCCTCGCCGTCGAAGTCGCTGTTCATTCCGAAGGCGCCAGTGCCTGTGATGCCAAGCGCTGTGCCGATACCGACAAGCTCATCGGCGTCGGCATTGCGTGACGGCACCATGTCGCCGACCGGGGTCTTGTGCGAGTCTGTCCGCGACGTCGTGAAGCCGAAAGCGCCGGCACGCAGCGCCTCCACCGTGAGCCGCTGCATCTGCGCAATGTCGTCGGCGTTTGCCGGCTCGAGCCGGATCGCGCGTTCACCCATGACATAGACGCGCAGCGGCAGATGCGCGATCTGCGCGGCGATGTCGATGGCGTGCTGCCGCCGGTCGAGTGCATCGAGATAATCGGGAAAGCTTTCCCAGTCCCAAGCGAGCCCGTCGGCGAGCACGGCATTGGGAATCTCTTCGACGCCTTCCATCAGGTCCATCAGCGCGCCGCGATGCTGCTCGCGCACCGGGGCAAAGCCGACGCCGCAATTGCCGAACATCGCCGTGGTGACGCCGTGCCAGGACGACGGCGACATCAGGGGATCCCACATCGCCTGCCCATCATAATGAGTGTGCACGTCGACCCAGCCCGGCGTGACGAGGAGACCGTCCGCGTCGATCTCGCGCCGTCCCGGTCCCTGCTTGCCGCCGACCGCGGCGATCCTCTCGCCGTCGATGGCGACGTCGCCGGAAAACGCCGGCCTGCCGCTGCCGTCGATAATGCTGCCGCCGCGGATGACGATGTCGTGCATCGGGGGTGCTCCTGCGGGCTGAAGGCACGGACGTACGCGAGGGGATGATGCACTCGAGTTTGCGGAAGGCGCAACTGGAGAGCCGATCCAAATAGACTCACTGCACACGCGCACGGCGGACGCGAGGACGCAACCGAATCGGATCACCCATTCGCGCTGCGACCCCAATTATCGTCTGAACGTGCACGGGCACCGACAGTCGCCACGACTTCTGACCAATTTCGCAGCGGTGGGTTCGTTTTGCAGATTGCGCAACCAAAGATTGATAAATGGCTAAGATACAATCACACCCTTTCGAGCGGCGCGGCGCCAAATTGCAGCGCGTCGTCGAACTCGGCAATTGCGCGTCGGCGCCGTGATTGGGCACTGCGCTCGTAGCGGCCAATCGCTTGCAATCGAGCAAGACAGCCCAAGAACGCTCGGACCGGTTGGGGGATGAGGACAGGTGGAGTGAGGCGTTGAAACTCCTGCACCTGTTTCAGTCGCTTCACCTGTTCTCTGAGTGGCGTTTTGTCGAGGATCACCCCAGTCCCTTCGCAAAGACCAGGGCTTAGATCCTCGGGAGCCGTGAGCGCTAACGTTATGATCTGATCACGCACGCGGTGTACACGCACAAGCTCGAGATGGGCTTCGGCAACCCTTTCAGCAAGAACGCGCAGCTGGCGATCCTTGTGGCCACTCATGATTTGGTCAGTAAGGGTATTCCGGGAGGTGGTAAGTGGAGCGTCGTAGAACAAAGGCTGGCTCAGCCCATGTCTAAGCGCGTTGCGCGCAGAGCGGGATTTGCCGGCCTTTGTTTTCGGGCCCGTGCTCAACCGAGCGTTCTTTCGGTTTGCTTCGGACCTGCGGGAGCTCGTCATCCATCATTGCCTTTGCGGACGCTCGCTTCGATGCAGGGCACGTCTGCGCTGCTCAAGCGGAATTCTCGTCGCAATGCCACGGCTGCGGCCACCCGATGTCGCTCGACCTGAAACAAGGCACCGTCACGTGCCTGCTTGGCTTGGACAATAAGAGCCTGGATTTCTTTTATGTCTTCGAGATTGTTCATGAAGGCTTTCGCCCAAATTACGTCTTTGCCGAGATTCGCGTTAGCCAGGATCGAGTTGATCATGTTGACCGCTCCAGGCTCTTGCCGAGCCCAGCGGCGAGCATAAGTTTCCGCGATCTCTGAACTGGAAAACTCCACATAAGAGGGCTCATTTTCATCGTCTTCATCATTTTGGCTTTCATCGTCCGAAGTATCAGCCTGACGCACCCGCTGAGCTTCGCAAAGCGGTTCCAAAATATCGATCAGAGCGCGCCATTGTCGTGACTTCAGCACCTCGTTCTGTAGACGCGAATATCGATGCACCAACCAGTGAGCATGCGCCGCCTCTTCGACAAGAAGCTCCTCAACGAAGTCCATTGGCTTCACGGAAGCGCGAAGGCGTCGTCGCAGCTCGTCGTACTCTGCCGCGTTTTCGTCGGGGAGCAACACCGTTTTGGGGAGCCATTCAGGCTCGTTTGCCGGATCTTCTTGGGGGCGGACTCGAGCAATCATACGCGACTCCATAAAATGTTGGATTATCTCAGGTGAAGAGGCGTCGGCTAAAAATCGTCTGAACAAGCACGATCGGCTTGACATGGTGGTTAAGTTTTTGGCGAGCGGCGTCGGCATTAAAATGCGTAACGGCCTTGCAGATCGATTCAGACGGTCGCGGCAGTGATCAAAGGAAGCAAGATGCTATCGGTATAAAGTCAACCACAACATCAACTGATCTCGGCTGCTGCGCCACACCCCAGCCGGCCAACCCGCGGTTCTTTCGCCGACCGGCCCCGTCACGTGTAAGAATTGGAACCTGATTCGCTTCGACCGTCCGCCAGAAATGGGTTCGTTTCGTAATGGCCGAACACTGCAGCCACCTATGGCTGTCTGAAGCGCACGGATTGTTGCATCCGCGGCTATTTAGCGCCGCGGCGTCGACTGCAATATGAAGATGATCTGCGCGACCTGCCGCCACAATGCGGTTTCGTAACGGCTGAGAAGCTCGAACGAGCCGTTTTCTAAATTAGTTACGCGTAGAAAGCACACCGACAGTGTGCGCCAGCGATCGGTATCGATCGTCGGTTCTGCATCGTCGACATCGATATCCAGTGGCGGCGATCCTGTTTGATCAGCCGGCGACGGCGAGGGCCTTCGCGGTGCCGATCGCGTTCGTTGTCGCTGTAAAATTTCGCCCTGGATCTGGAACAGGCCGGTCTCGATGCCGGTCGAGCGCCGCAAACGCCAGAGGACCGAGGCCAACCGCAACACCAATTCGCGCTCGGTGACAGATCGGGGTCGATACTCGGCGAGAAGCGCGTGCTCGAGGGCCCGATAGTCGGCGGCATTTTCGATGGCGGCGATGACGGTTTCGGCGGTCAATCCATGACGCATGGCGTTTTGCCGCGAGCGGAGCTTCCCATCCTCGGTGCGCGGTCCGGTGCTCTTGAGCGCATTGTACCGATTAGCGGCGAGTTGCTTAAGCGAAGTCATCGCGGATGAGCTTCGCCGTCAAAAGGAGGCGTCGCCAAGGTCGGAGCCGGCGCATCCGAGTCATTCGTGGCTGGAGTTGCGCCGTTGACGACCTGCGCGTTGGGCGTACCGCGCGTCTCGCCCCAAAGCCTGCGGGCGACCTGCATTGGGTCGATGCCAGCATCACGCCAGAAGGCGTGTTCGTTGCCGCGACGATGCAAGACGCGGTGATGGATGCGGCAGAGCGGTACCGCAAATTCATCGCTCACCTTGCGGCCGAGCGCGGTCGGTTGCGCGAAACGGATGTGGTGCGGATCGCACGGTTTGCGTCCGCAGACGAGGCACGGCTGCTTGGCGACGAACCGGAGGTGGTCCCGGTTGCGCAATCGCCTCGGCTCGCCGAAGGTGAGGGCGCTCTTGTCGATTTTGCGTCCTTCCTCGTGTCCGTTGGCCATCGTTATTTCGCCAACAGCATCGGTTTCGAATAGCGGTGCGAGGCGTTCGATCTGTCGCATCCTGGCGCTGAACGCCTGTTCGACCAGGCCAGCGTCGGCTGCCGTCAGCGTGTTCTTGCGTGGCAATGCGTGCTTCGCCCAGGCGATACCATCGTTGAGCGAGGCCAAAGCTGCAATCTCACCGATACAGGCGTCGCGGACTGTGGCCGATTCCAATGCCGTGAGCGCTGGCTGGCGCCTGGCTGGTCCATGCAGGCGCGTGCGGTCGCGTAGCGCTCCCGCGTCTGAGGTTCCGCTGTCCGCGGCACCACTCGTCGCTTTCGCGTTCGGCGGATCGTTGAGGTCGGGCGCGTCGATATCGTCTTCCCCGGCGATGCCGACAAGCGTGAACAGCGCGTATCGGCGGGCATAGGTGAGTGCCGCACCCATGCGGCGCGGGCTCGCCAGATCGCTCATGGGGCAGACCGGCCAATCCGAGGCGATCCATTCGCCGGAGGCATGCGCGAGCGTGGTGGTCAGCATGACGGTGCGGGCACTCTGATCGATCGCCGTCGTCTGGATGGCTGCGATTTCGTGTTCGCTCAGGGTCTTGCGGATGATCTCGAGGCCGCTCGCGAGCGGCGCATAGCGAAAGCTCTGTTCGGTCGCATTGTTGAGCCGAATGGTGGCGGTCAGGGACTTTTCCGGGTTCACGAGCTTGGCCTGTGCCTTCGCCAGTGCGCCGCTGAGACTGGCGATGGACGCGCTAGACCGCTGCATGGGTCACCTCAGGCGGGCTTGGCTGGGCCGATACGCTGTCGAAACTGATAGCCCCCGATTTGGAGCGCTTGGCGCGAATGCCATGGCCGAAGGCTTCTTTTGCGTCCTCAGGAACCAGACCCTTGAGCTCGGTCTTCGCGCGCTCGTGGTCCAGATGAGCCTGGCGCGTCTCCTCGAAGAGCGCCGCGAATTCGGCCCAGGCGTTGGATGCGCTCATGTCGACCACGCGGACGGCCTCGATGCGTACGCGCGGCGGCTCGGCATGGATCAGCCGCGGGGGCTCGCCAGTCTGCACGCAGCGCCAGAATTTTTTCTCCGCGGCGATGAGGACAGTCAGATAGAGCGGGTCGAGCGTGACGGGGATCTCAACCCATTTGCCGCCGCCGGTGATGATCGAGAGCACGGCTGAGTGTAGGTTCGTGACCCACATGTTGTGCTGGAGCTGCGCTGCATGCTTCTCTGCGGCGGCCTCTTCCGAGAACGACCAGGGCAGCATGAACTTAGCCTCGAAGACTGCATCGAGGCCTTCAACAATGCCGTCGAGGGTTGCCGCCATCCAAGGGATTGCAGGATGCCGCGTGTGCTTCTGGACGCTGCGTACGCGGCGCCTGGTGTTCCGCTCGTACCAGGCGCGGTTCAATGCTTCCGTCACCGTTCCGAGCTGGACGATGAGGTTGCCCGAGAGGTCTTCCGGCTCGATCTCGCTGCGTTTTTCACGCCAGAGGCGGATAAGTGCGTTTTCGTCGTTGCCCATGATGACCCGGGCATCGGAGCCTCCGATGAAGCGCGATCGGTTATGCGACGGGGCCGCTCTGGCTTGTTCTGAATTCATGATCCTTCTCCGCGATCATTCACTCGGGTACCGTACGAATCGGTCAACGACCATTTGATAGAAATTCTATTAATACGGTCGCTGGGCAGCGTCAATAGAAATTATATCAATGTCGGGACTTCATCGCGTCACAGTTAGGCAGATAAAAGCGGCTCGAGCCCTCTTAGGTTGGTCCCAAAGTGACTTGGCCGGCCGCGCGGCCATTTCGGAGCCGACGATCGCTCGCCTAGAATCGATGGACGGTGTCTTAGGCGGTAGGGCAAATACCGCGCAAAAAATAGTTGCAACTCTTGAAAAAGCGGGCGTCCAATTTATCGACGAGAATGGTGGCGGTGCAGGAGTCCGGTTGCGGAAAAGACAGCGATGAAGCAGAGTGAAGCACGATACTGCCTAGTTCCACCGAGTTTTGACTAACGAAAAGTTTGCGTATTGCGAACGTCCGACGCGGCAAGGATTTTTGCGGCCGACACCCATTGAAACCGTGGTGCTGAGCGCGCCGCGTGTCGATGGCATACATTATGGCGTGAACTGATAGGCCAGCACACGTCGTGCGGTCCGGATTCCCGAAACGGTTGCTCATAGGAGTGCTCGAACACGCCGATGAAATGTGCGTAGGTGAGAATATTGATGGAAATGAGCGGCGCATGGCGGATCACTTGCTCCTTTCTGCCGCCGCAGCCGGGTACTGCGCACGCTCCATTCGCGCCTTCCTTTCAATGTTCACGCTAAGTTGTGTCCTCACGAAGTCGCAGCGGCTGACACACGGGCTTCATCAGTTTGCTATTTTGACATAAGATTATGTTTCGCCGGCAATGGGGGAAGTAATGTTCGGCGTCGTGATCCTTTTGGCGGTTTTTGCCGCCGGGTTTGGGCTTGGATATGGGGTGCGCGCGTATATTTCCATCAAGCGCCGTCACCGCGCGGGAATAGCGTAGTCTGGACCAGCGCGTGCAATTTCATATAATCCGGCGGCCCCGTCCGCCGGCTGGGCTACTGTTTCGTCTGCCGACGACGCAGTTGCCCGCGAGAGCGCGCTCCAGCCATCGACAGGTACCGGCAGTTCTGCACACGGCCCTAACCTATTGTTCTATCTGAGCGGCCCTGTAGAATCTAAAAACTCAGGTGCTGGTGAGGGGGCTGATGTCAGTCGTTGGACGGCGTTGCGTCGTCTGGATCGGAGATTATGAGCCGACAGACGTTGCGCAGCGTTTTGCCGAATTTCAGCGTGGGCTCAAGCTTTTCGCCAAAACATGGCGCGTTTCGGTACGCACGTCGTCTTTTGCCATGCAGGACGGCCAGGATGCGGTCGCCGTGTGGCTTGCGGAGACGAAGGGCGCGAATTGGAAGGTCGATACGGAATTTCGCCTCTATAACTGGTCCGATTTGGTGCGCGACGACTTCACCGGGTGGCGCTGGGACATGCCGTGGCGCGCAGCGAAGGCGATCGGCAGTTTCATCGCGTCCGGCACGCTCTTTCGCTATGCCAGAACGAATTGGCGGTTCGCGCTGCTATTCTCCTATCCGTTGCTGGTGATGCTTGCCGGTCTCCTCGTCGGGTTATGGATTCGCGGTTTGGTGGGCAGGCTCGGTTTGCCATTGCCTTTTGTCTTCGGCGTTGCCGTTGGGTGCGGATTGATCCTTGGCTTCATGCGTTGGGTCGACCCGACGGTGTTGCGTATTGTCAATCTTTGGATCTTTCTGCACGACCTCATTCTCCACAAGCGCAAGGGATTGGGTCAGCGCATCGAGCAGTTTTCGCACGATCTCGAGGAACAGCTGCGCTATCAGCGCGCCGACGAAATCCTGGTCGTCGGCCATGGCATCGGGGCTGCCATGCAGCCGCTCGTGGTGGATCGCGCGTTTTGGCAATTCCAGGAATTTGGGCGGGAAGGAGAGATGATCAATCTGCTCTCGGTCGGTTCGCAGCTGCTCGCGGTGGGCTTGCACCCCGAAGCCGACTGGCTGACCGGACCGGTCTTGCGCGTATCGCGGGATCGCATGGCCTTCTGGGCCGACTATCAAAGCAAGGATGACCCGCTGAGCTTCGCCGGGATCAACCCCGCCAAGGAGATGACCGACAGCGACGGCAAGCCATCGGTGCGGCAAGTGCGGTTTAAAGAGATGACAGGCCATGCGGCACGGCTGTTTCCGCTGCGGTTGGCGTATCAAAACCACGGACAATTTCTGCGCGCCAACGCGAAGCGCTGCGCCTACGACTTCTTCATGATCTGTTGCGGGCCCATTCCCTTGCGCAGTCGCGTCAAGCAACCGGAGCAGTCGCTCTCGGCCTTCGAGAACGACGGAAAGCTCAGGACGCCAAATCTTGTGACGGCCGAGCGATTGTCGAGCTGATCAGTAGCGGATTTGCGCCCTACTCAAGGCGCGCGGCATTCGGTGAAGTTTTCGCCGCCCGTGCTCTCAAAACGCTCGAGGCAGTGCGCGGCGGACATCTTCGCGCCGGCAATCGTGAAATCGTAACCGATGCCATTGAGCACAAGCGCATAGCGCCCCGGCGCGAGCGTGAAATCGTCGGGGCCTTTGGCGATAATCATCTCGTTGTGACCGGGCACGGGTGACACTTTGAGCTCATACGCGTTGGCGCGAATGCGCCAGTTGTCGTCAAGCGTGACCGTGACCGCCTTGCCCTGCACGAATTTCAGCTCACGCACCACCTTGGCCACGACGCGCAGCGAGATTCGTTCAGGCGCGTTGTTGACGAGGTCACGGCGGAACACGATGAACGCCACCTTGCTGTCGTTCAATGTGGTCGGGCTGGGCTTGGTGATTTCCGGCGACAGCAGCACGCGCGGATCGGGGACACGGAGCGGCAGCGGCTTCAATTCGGACAGCTGGTTGTTGGCGAGCGCATAGACGCCGTACGTCGCCGGTATCGGGTAAGGCAGCGGCGGAGGCTCGGGACGCGCTGGCGTATCGGTCTTCGCCTGCAGCGGGCGCGCGACTGGTGCGGTTGGTGTGAGTGGTTTGCCGAAATGCAGCTGGCCACTGACGCCGGCAATGATGCCGACGCCGATGATCACGGCGGCGAAGGCGATGAAGCCGATCGTGCTGACGCCGACGAGCTGCAGCAGTGCACGCGCGCGGCGCGGTCCACTTTGGGGCATCTCCGAGCGCGGCGGCGGCACCGGCCCGTCATACATCGGCGGCAGAAGCTCGCCCGGCATGATGACGGCATTGCCGGTTTTTGGCTGCTGCTCCACGACGGTCGGCAGCGCCGGCTGCGAGAGATGCAGGTAGTCGTCGTTTCCGGAATTCGCTTCGACGCTTGCGATTGCTTTCTCGAGCTCGTTCATGTGCCGCGCGAGATCCTGGATGCTCATCGGCGGATAGCCGAACAGCGCCTCGCGCTTGAGATTGAACCGGGCGAGCTCGTAGACCATCGAGCGCAACTGCGCCGAATCGGTCCTGGTGTGGTTAATGACGCCGGCCAGGACCGAATAATAGTCCTGCGGCTTATGCTGAACCGGAACGCCGATGGTGTGTGTCGACGACGGATTTGTCTCAGCCGTCATGAACCAGAGCAACCCCAACAGAAAGACGCCGGCGGATCGATCATCGAGATCGATAGCGCATGTTTTCATATTCTAATGCGGCCCCGGGGGCCGGGCCACCGCAATCTTTTGCCTGCGGCGGCAAGGCGCAAGCGGCCCGCCAACGACGTTAATTCTGCCTGTTGTAAGGCCTAGGAAGTTCGCGGCGGCTTCCGATATAGATAGCTCGATTTTGGGGACGCCCATGCAGGGGAAGCCGCTGCCTGCGGACCATCAGCGGGCGCGGACGCGACAACGAGGCGGCTTTGACCAAGCTGAAAGGGCGTCGAATCTGGGTGACGGGCCATTCCGGCATGGTCGGATCGGCTCTGTGCCGGCGATTGCAACAGGAGGACTGTGAGCTCCTGGTCGCGCGCCACGCCGAGCTCGATCTGCGTCGGCAAACCGATGTCGAGAAATGGGTGGCCGATCGGCGGCCCGAGCTCGTCTTCGTCGCCGCGGCGACCGTCGGCGGAATTCACGCCAATCGTTCGCTGCCGGCGGAGTTCCTGTATGACAACATGATGATCGAGGCGAACGTCATCCATGCCGCCGCGACCAGCGGCGCGGAGAAGCTGCTGTTCCTGGGGTCGTCCTGCATCTATCCGCGACTCGCCGCGCAGCCGATGCACGAGGATGCGTTGCTCACCGGCCCGCTCGAGCCGACCAATGAATGGTATGCGATCGCGAAGATCGCCGGCATCAAATTGTGCCAGGCCTATCGCCGCCAATACGGCTCGGACTTTATCTCGGCGATGCCGACAAATCTTTATGGCCTGAATGACAATTTCGACCTTCAGGCCGCGCACGTCCTGCCCGCGCTGCTGGCGAAGATGCACGCCGCCAAGGTCAACGAGCAAGACGAGGTCGTCGTTTGGGGCACTGGCAAGCCGCGGCGTGAATTCCTGTTCGTCGACGACTGTGCGGATGCGCTGGTCTTCCTGATGCGCAGCTATGATGGCGACGCACACGTCAATGTCGGCACCGGCGAAGATCTGACGATCGCCGAGCTTGCGGAAACGGTGCGGGCGATCGTCGGCTATCAGGGGCGCTTGCGTTACGATCCGTCGATGCCCGACGGCACGCCGCAGAAGTTGCTCGACGTCTCCAAGCTCACCGCAATGGGCTGGCGCCCCAGCACGTCGTTGGAAGTCGGCATTCGCGCGACTTACGATTGGTATCAGCAGCAGTGGGCACAGGCGAACATCTAATGGTTTCAGGCAAACGAGATTTGGCGCGATGACAAAACGTGCACTCATTACCGGCGTTACGGGTCAGGACGGCAGCTATCTCGCAGAATTCCTGCTCGAGAAGGGCTACGAGGTCCACGGCGTCAAGCGGCGTTCTTCGTCGCTCAATACCGAGCGTGTCGATCATCTGTATATCGACCCGCATCTGCCAGGCGCGCGCTTCTTCATGCACTACGGCGATCTGACCGACGCCACCAATCTCATTCGTATCATCCAAGAAGTGCAGCCGACGGAGATCTACAATCTCGCGGCGCAGAGTCACGTCCAAGTCAGCTTCGAGACGCCAGAATACACCGCCAATGCCGACGCGCTGGGTACGCTGCGGCTGCTGGAGGGCATGCGTATTCTCGGCCTCGGTGAACGCGTGCGTTTCTATCAGGCGTCGACCTCCGAGCTTTACGGCAAAGTGCAGGAAGTTCCGCAGACCGAGCGCACGCCGTTTTATCCGCGTAGCCCGTACGCTGCGGCCAAGCTCTATGCCTATTGGATCACCGTGAACTACCGCGAGGCCTACGGATTCCACGCGTCCAACGGCATTTTGTTCAATCACGAGGGGCCGCGGCGCGGCGAAACCTTCGTGACGCGGAAGATCACCCAAGCCGTGGCCGCCATTCATCTCGGGCAACAGGATTGTCTGTTCCTCGGCAATCTCGACGCGCAGCGCGACTGGGGCCATGCCAGGGACTATGTCGAAGGCATGTGGCGCATCCTGCAGCAGCCGCACCCGGGTGATTACGTGCTGGCCACCGGCGAGACCCATTCGGTGCGCGAATTCGTCGAACTGGCCTTTGCCGAGATCGGCACAACGATCCGCTGGGAAGGCTCCGGCGAGAAGGAGTGCGGGCTCTGCGCAAAATCCGGCCGTCCAGTCGTGCGCATTGATCCGCGATACTTCCGCCCGACCGAGGTGGAGCTGCTGCTCGGCGATCCGGCGAAGGCGCGCAGCGCGCTGGGCTGGACGCACACGATCGGCTTTCGCCAACTGGTCAAAGACATGATGGCGAACGATCTGAAACTATTGTCGGCGCGTTCGCATAAGGCCGGCGGCGCGGGCTAGATCAAAACGATCAGCTGAGTGCCTCGGCTTGTAGTGGCGCAGCACCGCCCTGGCCCGACCGGGTTGGATTGAGCTCGTTGACGAACCGGCGTTCCTCTGCCCGTTTGAGAGCGTCCAATTCCGCCCTTAAGTCGTTCAACTGAATTTTGATCGCGCGGTTGCGCAAGGATGCCTGCAAGGACACGACGCCGAGCACGATCGCCGCGACATAGCTTTCGATGGCGACGAGAATGCTCGCCGGATTGAGCGAGCCATCGATTGCGAACACTGCGGCCGTCAGCAGCGCGACCGCCACAAGCACGATCCATTGCCGCGACGTGGCCGCGAGGACGACTGGCACGATGATCGCCAAGATAATGAGAATGGGTGACGTGTGGGCGAACGACAGGCCGAGTTGCTCGACGCGCGCGCTCAAAAAGCCTGTGACGGCATTCCAGATTTCCATGTCCGCCCCCCAGCGGTCGATGGCCACCTAGAATAGGATATGATCTTGGGGGGCGACAAACCTCTTTCTTGCTAAGATTAATGTCTCTGGCGCCGCCAATAATTAGGATGCGATGCACAATGCTGCGCGACGGTTTGCGCTGACGATCACGGACGGACACATGCGGCGCGCGGTCTTTGTCATAATTTCCTGGATGGTCCTGTGGAGTCCCGGCGCGGCTTGGGCGGACTGCGTGGTCACCGGACCACGGCCGCAGTTCGATGTTGAGACGATCCAGTGGACGCTGGTGATCGCGAGCGGCCAGAGCTGCGTTCGTGGATTGCGCTCGGGTGCAATGGTCGTGCGCGACCTGCGCATCAGTGCACCGGCGCAGGTCGGCGAGGTGACGGCGGCCGGTTATGGCTTTGTCTACAAGGCACCCAGGGATTTCAGGGGTGACGACAGTTTTTCGGTGAGCATGTCCGGCGTCTATAATGGCATTCCCGGCTCGACGACGGTGCAGGTGCACGTTTCTGTTCGCTGATCGGATTGCAGTCGCGCGAAGCTGTCGTGCTGCGGCGATGCAGACTGTCCCCAAGCAAGAGAAGAGCCTTGTCGACCGGGAAGACCCTGCGCGCTACGATAATTCCCTGATTCGTCAGGAAATTTTCGTCGCAGTGCAACAATGGGGTCTGTTCAGAGGTTGTTAGTGATTGGGAGGGATGCTGCAAGCTCAACCGTGAGAACCCTCATGCTCGCCAACTTCTGCTTCCTCTGTGGCGTCGTGTTGAGCTTCCGCTTCAAGACAGCGATCCTGATCCCCGCCACGCTGCTGGTGTGGGTGCTGGCCCTTGTCGGCGGCCTCCTCGCACGGAGCTCGGGCGGCGCAATCGCACTGGATTTCGCGATCACGACGGTGGCGCTGCAGCTCGGCTATCTCATCGGTACGGTTTCAATCGCCGGCCTCGTTGCGCTCCGCCGGTCGCGTCAGCGCGCGTTTGCAGCGAAGCGGCCGATCGTCGCCCGCTAGCATCTGCCGCTCCCTTTGCGCCAGCCGCCAAAACGATCCTCGTTGATTATTGCGAGCGGGCCGCTTTGAGCAGCGCCGGATCGACCTGCTGTAGGGTTGTTTCGATCAACGCGCGACCAGGTGGAATCGCTGTCCGATAGGCCGCCAGAATGGCCGGTTTCAAATCCGGCTGCTTCAGGACGACGCGCTGTATCTCGAGCGACACGAGTTCCTGCAGCTCCGGATCGACGATTGCCCGGCTTCGTAATGCGAGCGACAGGCGCAGCGGCACCAGTGACGGCTGATAAGGTCCGGCATAATAAGAAAGCTTCAGCGCGTCCGCGGCCTTGTTGCCGTTTGGATCCCGCGCGCTTTCGAGCGCCGCAACGCTGAGCCAGATCCGAGCATCGTGTGGCGCAAGCTTCGCGGCATGGCCCGCGGTATCGAGCGCATCCTGGAGATCGCCGGGCGATAAGCCCGCGCTACCGGTTTGAAAGAAAACCGGCGCCGCTTTGCTGATCGCGGCGTCCGCCCAGAGATCACTGCGGAGAAAGCCGACCGACGCGGCGAAGCTCGATATGGCCCGATGCGCTGACCACTCTTGCGCCGTTTTCGCGTCCGTCGGAAAACGCATCGCCGGCGGGCTAATGAGCTCGGTGACGATGAGCCACGTGCCGCTCGCACAGACAACAGCCGCGAGCAGGCCGGCGAGCAAACGAAAGAGGCCCGCGGAGGCATCGGTCTTGGTCACTGCAACCGGTTGAAGCATCGATGTCCTGTCGCTTCGTTTGACGCGCGTCTTGCGCTGCGGTTCAGCAAAGAACCGCGGGACGCAGTATGCCATCGATGCCATGCCTGTGTCAGGCATCCGACCGATTAAATCAAACAAATCCGATGCTTCGATTATCCGCAGCCAAGCAGGCGAGCTGGCCCGTGGCATAGGCGCCGATGTCAAGATTGATGCGATTGAAATGCACCTCAGGCGCGGCGACCGGCGTATGCCCGTGCACGATGATCTTCTCAAACGCCTTTTCGTGCAGCAGGAATTCGTTGCGAATCCATAAGAGATCGTCGTCGCGCTGCTGCTCCAGCGGAATGCCGGGCCGCACTCCGGCATGCGCGAAAAAGAAATCGCCGCATTTGAACCAGGAGGGCGCGCGGGCCAGCAGTGTGAGATGCGTCGGCGGGACCGCGCTGCGCAACTCCTTTGCCAACTCATCCTGCTCCGCGGCGCTGGGCTTGAGCGAAGGCTTGAGACCATACGAGATCAGCGTCGCCAGCCCGCCGTTCTGCCGCCACGCCTCCAGATGGGAGGGGTTCTCAAGAAAATCGAGGAAGAAGACTTCGTGGTTGCCCTTGAGCGTCAACACCTCGTGCAAGCGCGAGCGGGCGACGAGAAGATCGAGCACGGCGCGCGACGCTGGACCGCGATCGACATAATCACCGAGGAAGATCTCGACGGTGCGCGTGATCGGCCGGGACGCGCGATCGGCATCGATCCTGGCGAAGACGCTTTCCAGTGCGTCGGCGCGGCCATGGACGTCGCCGACCGCATAGACTCGCAGGCCTTTTGGAAGGCCTGGCAGCTTTCGCCACGGTTGTTCTCGGAGGGCTTCGAACACGGATCGTCCAGTTTATTTCGCAGCGGTCGTCGGAGTTGGCGTGGTTAATCAATCCCTATCACGCGCGGCGGCATTTGAATCAGATTTTGGCTCCAACTCAAACGTGATCGCAGAGAAGTATCTCTATCACTGTGTCCTGCCGAGGGGTTCGGGAGAGGCACAGTGCGTAACACAATCAAAATCACGCTGGCCGCGACGTTGTCGATTTTGCTCGCCGTTCCGGCAAGCCAGACCAGTGCGGCATTTATGGGGCTGCCGAAGGCGCTGAAGCCGCAGCTGGAGCGGATCGAGCTGGCGCTGCCGGCGCTGCCGCCGATGGCGCACAGCATGTTCTGCCTCCAATATCCCGACGACTGCCAAGTGCGGAAGATTGCGTTCCGCGGTCACAAGTTCAACCTGACGCCAGCGCGCTGGGAGGACCTGATTGATGTCAACAGCAGCGTCAACCGCGACATTGCTCCCGAAGCGAACATGCTTGGCCTCGCCGGTGAGAAGTGGCTGATTGCCCCCACGAGCGGCGACTGCAACGACTATGCCGTCACCAAGCGGCATGAACTCCTGGCGCGTGGCTGGCCGTCGCGTGCGCTGCTGTTGGCCGAAGTGGTCACGCATTGGGGTGAGCACCACCTCGTCGTGCTCGTGCGCACGGCACAGGGCGATTTCGTGCTCGACAATCTCAGCGCGACCATTCGTCCCTGGTCGAAAGCGCCCTATCAATGGGTTCGCATCCAGACGCCGCGCGATCCGCGCTTCTGGTCCAAGGTTCGCTCCGCCACCGCTTGATGCGTCGACGCTTCAGTTGCGCGTTCGGCTTGCTGTTTGACCGATGGCAAGGCCGATCACGCCGGCGAACAAGATCCACGTAGCCAGATTGGCGAGCGCCGCGTCACAAAATGCGGTCAGCAGCGCGGCGACAGCGACGCCGGCGCCGGCGGCGGAATAAAACGAGTCTCGCCCCCGTCGTAATGCTCCGCGGACACAAAACAGCGTGAGCGCCGCCGCAAGCAACACGAACGCGTAGAGCGCGAAGCGTCCGTCCTCGACCGCGATCTGCGACGTGAAGGTCGGCGCTGCATGCGGCCCGCCGGCGCTATCCGGCGCGCCGTAGAGTCGATAGATCGCCGTAAAAGTGCCGGCACCGCTCCCGCCGACTCCCACTTCCGTGGCGATCCGATTGGCAACTCCGATCAGCTCGATGCTGGCGTCCGCGGCGTAGCGTTGCGCGACACCCATGCCCGGCGCGGGGCGGCCTTCCGTCCACACCACGGCGCCGGCGGCGACAAGGCCGATGCAGCCCATGCCCATGGCTGCGCGAAAGCCGAGGCCGAGCCGGTGGACGAAGGAGATGGTTCCCACGGCCAAGCAACCGCACAGCCCGGCAAAGACGGCATAACGCGCCCCGGCGATGAGTGCGCCGGCGGCGCAAATCACAGCGCCGCCGAGCGTGGCGCCGACCGGCTGCAGCAGCCGTGACACCAAGTCGGAGCGGATTCCCCGCGTCTCATACCGCTCGAGCATCATGATGGACGCGGCGGTCCACATGACGATACCGAAGGCTGACGCGGCGATGAACACCGCGCGGGGTCCGCCTGACTCGGCCCATCCGGGAATGGCGAGTTCGGCGATGCTCTGCAATGCCAGCAGCACGGACATGAGCGACGCAATGACAGCGATGATCCAGAAGCAGCGCTCGGCGTTTTGCCGGTCGATGGTGACCGCGGTCGCGACAACCGCGACAACGACGATGACGAGGAAGCGCATGACAGCGAGCACGGTCAGGCCAAGATCGATCGTGAGATGCGGCCATAGCGACTGCGCCAAGGTCGTTGCGGCGCTATCCCAGATGGATCTCGAAACGCCACCGAACGAGATCGGCAGCAGCTGGATCAGAAACCAGAGCAGCGGGAGAGCGGCCAGCAGCAACGGACGGCGCAGAAGCTTGAACGTGTGTGCGGCCGCCCCAGGACCGATCGCGATCGCCGTGACCGAAAGCAGCGCCGCTGAATAGATCGCGGCCACGCCAACAACAGATGCATCGTCGACGAACGCCACCAGTGGCGTGACGGCGATAAGAGCCAGGAAAGCGAAATGAGCAGCGATCACGTGCGATTGTTCACTTCGCTAGAGGGGCGATGTCCTGACGCGGTCCGCGGAAGCATACGGCCTCCAGCCAAGTCAGTTTAGGTGCGCGCGTCGGCCGGCGCCACAGCATTTTCCATGCCTTTGGGGTGGCCCTATTGCGAGAGGCAAGCAGCATTCAATGTGCCGAGGGCGGCTTGCAGACCGTCAAGTGGCACGGTGCCCTTGGTCGTCACGCCGTCTTCGACGACATTGATCTGCAACGTCGGCAGATTGATCCACCGCGTTTGCGCATCGCTGCCCGCGCCGGGCAGGAGGATTTCGGCCCCCGGAGAGACCACGGAGCCGTCATAGGTCTTGCCTGCAGCGGAGATCTTCGGCCGGGCGCGGGGCGGCAGCGGACGCACGAAGACGACGAGCGCTTCAGGTCCATGTTCGCTACAGCGGATGAGCAGCCCGGCGAAGTTCGGATCGGATTGCGAGAGCTCGGCCGTGTGCATGATCGAAATCGCGTCCTTTCCGCCTTTGGGATTTGGTGTGCGCACCAGGCGCCAATTCCCGGCAATGGCGTGGCTGGATGAACTGGTCTGGATGTCCGTGGGGTTGATCGGCGCATCCGACGGTTGGGACGGCGTCGACGCGTCTTTGTCCCGGAAGGCGAGGTTTTTCAGACATTGCAGCCGCTTCGCCTCATCAAGAATGGCGATGCACTGCTTCACCGCGGTTTCGTTTCCGCCGGCTTGAGCACGCGCAGTCGTCGGCACACTCGCGATGACGGTGACGACGAACGCAGCCCAATGCGGCAAACGAAAATTTCGCATCGCGAACCTGCGTCTCGTGTCTCGCTCTATACATCAAAGGCTAGGCGAGAAAACCTTGTGGATCAACGATTCGCTGCCTGCTGTGGTGATCCGGAATCCGCCAGAATAGCCTTGTCGCCGAGAGCGATTTGCGATCAATATTGCTCGGCAAGCAGCATCGGCAGCTCATTCTGTTCGCACGAACGGCGAAACGGTTATTGAGCGGGAGACAAGACCATGGCTTACAAGATTTCATGTGCGGTTATCATCGGTATGTCGCTCGCGGTTGCCGCGCTCGCGAGCATCCCGGCAAGCGCCGCGCCGACGACAGCGATCGATATCACTAAGGCCTTAGGGTCTGGATTTGATCGCGCCTCGTTCTGGGGTTGGCCGTATCCCTACGGCTACACCTATCGGCGCTGCAGCCGCGTTGTCCGCGTGAGGACCGATGAGGGCTGGCGCTGGCAGCGCGTTTGGACTTGCCGCTGACACGGCGATCCTACCGGATTGCAGTTGCCTTTATTCTTTCCCTTTGTCTATGCGCCGACGTTGCCAGAGCGGATTCGAATAATGGAAAAGCAACAGCCGCGCCGGATGGCGTAAGGCACGAAATTCGCGCCGCGCTGCGGTTCGACCCGGATTCCCCCTACACAAAGTCCGACGGCAAGGACTTCAAGGCCGAGCTCAGCGCCACAATCCAGATTTCCGATCATGCGCCGGACGCCGATTTTTTTGGCGTGGAGGTGGCCGATTTCAGCTTGGTGGCACCCGGCGATACGGAACCGGCTCAACTCGTCTGGGCAGATCGCAAGTGCCATCACGATCGCGGCTTGCCAAAGGTCACGATCGTCAAGATTACAGGGACGATAACAGCCGATGGCAGTAGCTCGGCGATCTCGGCCGCGCCAAGGCGGCTAGGGCGTCGCCTCAGCGATGACGAGATCACGGTTCGGAAGGAGTTCTCCTATTTTCAGAAAGGGACCACCGATGTGCTCGCGATCCGGGCCACGACCAAGGCGTCCGGGCTGGTTATGGACATCGACTTGACCGCAACACCGTGCCGGCTTGAGGCTGGAGTTGTCCCATTGCGCTGATCGGCAGGGGTCTCGGAGGCGGCATTCGTTGCAGTGCGATATAATCCCCAGAGTCGCAAATAATATATCAAACAGAGGCTTAGAAGGTCTTTTGCAAAACTGTCGTAAACCGCTGAAATATAATGCTGGAAATCCACAAGTTGTATTGCTGCAACTGTTTCGTTTGTTCTGATTTTTGCTACGTTGCGAAGCGGGACTCGTACTGCGTGGAATGCTAGACAATCGGGGCGCGTGTAGCGAGGAGCGCCGGGCGTTTACTCAAGCCTGGTGGTGCGGGGGGTCCGTTAGTCGTGAAGGGTCGTTCGTTCTTTTTGCGGTTCGGCGCGGTGTTAAGCCTGTCGTTCTTGACGGGCTGCATGCTCACCCCGGCCGATGGGCCATTCCCTGGCGACGTGCACGTGCAAGCCACGGATCGGGCGCCCGATGTCGGTCCGCTTCCTTACGCACTGGTCAAGATCGATCCGAAGGCGGTCGATGTGCTCCAGGAATTTGAACCGAAAGGGCTGGCCGGCGTCTTTACCGATCGCCGTCCGCCGACGCCGATCACCTTCGGCATTGGCGACACTGTTTCCGTCACGATCTTCGAAGCCGCCGCTGGCGGTCTGTTCATCCCAATCGAAGCCGGCGTTCGCCCCGGTAACTTCGTCACCCTGCCGGATCAGTCCGTCGACAATGACGGCAATATCTCGGTGCCCTATGCCGGGACCATTCCGGCAGCCGGGCGCACCAATGTGCAGATTCAAAACGACATCATTGCGCGGATCAGGAATCGCGCGATCGAGCCGCAAGTCGTGGTTTCGCTCTCGCACCAGAACACGTCGTTGATCAGCGTGTTCGGCGAGGTGAATTCCTCGGTCCGCTATCCGGCGGCGACAACGGGCGCACAGGATCGGATCACTGACGCGATTACGCGGGCTGGCGGCATCAAGGGCCAGGGGTTTGAGACCTGGGTGCTTCTCGAGCGCAAAGGGCGCCGGGCCACCGTTCCCTTCGCGAATCTGATCTATGAACCGCAGAACAACATCTTCGTGCAGCCCGGTGATCGCATTTACGTCTATCGCGAGCAGCAGAAGTTCTTCGCCTTCGGCGCTTCCGGAACGCAGGGCGAGTTCAACTTTGACGCTTGGCGGATCAACCTGGCGAATGCTGTTGCCAAGTCCGGTGGTCTGGTCGATGCGCAGGCCGACGCAGGTTCGGTGTTCCTGTATCGCCGCGAGCCGCGGGATGTTGCGGTTGCGCTCGGCGTCGATGTGAGCAAGTTCCAGACGGAGTTGATCCCCGTCATCTTCAGCACCAGCTTCCACGATCCGTCGGGATATTTCCTGGCCGGTAAGGTGCAGATGCGCAATGGCGACGTGATCTTTGTCGCAAATGCAGCCAGTGTCGAGGTGACGAAATTCGCGAACCTGCTCAATACGGTCATGGGGACGGCGAGCAATGGCATCGCACTGCGTGAGCAGATCAAGACGACCCTAGGCCGGTAATTCGATCAGGCGGTAGTGAAACATCGAGCGGGCGGCATAATATCGCCGGACAGAATTGGTTTTGGCGCTTTTCGCGTTCGAGGCTCCAGCGTTTCGAATCAATTCCCCGTGGCTGCTGCGGTCCTTCAGATCTGATACCGAACGGTCGCCGCGCTACGCGTCGAGCTTGCATCGGCATGCCGCGGCCGGTGCGGCGGTTTCCGAAGCGCCATCGCGGCTATGCCCCGCACCGCCATTGGCTAGCCGCAATCGGTGACACAATGCGCCTCGTCGCGGTCGATCTGACCATCCGTCGGCATGACCTGTGAGCTGCCGAGAAGTTATAGACTCAGCATGAGTTCGAGCGACCGCAAATCTAAAGGTGCGAACCGCATCGCGTCCGCTATTCTCTTGGTAGCCACCGCCGGAGCGCCGTTACCGTTTGGCTCGCGCGATATGACCACAGTAGCGCTCTGGTGCTTTCTGCTCGGGGTAGGCCTGATCTTCGCTTCACCGCGTCATTTGCTCCCGCACCACAAGGTGCTTCTCGCAGGCGTTGCCGTGCTCGCTCTCTGCTTCGCCTTCGTGCTGCACGAACAGCTTTCCGAGCACCCGTGGATCGCACAGCCGCATCAGATCTGGGCCAAAGCCTCGACGCTGATGAGCAAACCGCTCGTACCGGTGGTCTCGATATTGCGCGGAGAACCCTTTTACGCGCTTGGGCCCTCGCTCGCGGCGATGCTCGCGCTGATCTTGGGACTCGTCATTGGCGCCGAGCCCGCGCGCGCCCGCCAAGCACTCATGGTCTTTGGCTGGTCGGCCGTAGGATATGCCCTTTACGGAATCGGTTCTCTTCTGTATGGGCAGATCGCGGCTGGCACCAGCACCTCGCTGGACGGCAACCTGACATCGACGTTTATCAACCGGAACACGGCGGCCGCCTATTTTGGCTCGGCCGCCGCCGTCTGGCTCATGTTGGTCTTGTCGAAACTGCGCGGACGATTGCCGAGGGGCCCTGTTGTGTGGGCCGAGATGCCGAAGCACCTCTTCGCCGACGGTTCGGTTGAGCGGGAACTGATCGTGCGCTTCTGCAGCTTTTTCATTTGCCTTGCGGCGATGTTCATGACCGGCTCACGCGCGGGTGTCTTCGTCTCGCTCTTTGTCATGTCCTTGGCATTTGTCGTCTTCTTCCGGCGCGATCTGCCGCGCGGCAAGGGACTCGTCATCGCCGCATTCGGCGCCGCTGCGGGTGCGCTCATTCTTCTGCAAGTCCTCGGCGGCAACGTAGAAGGCCGCATCGACATTGTGGGGCTTACCGATCCGGCCCGTGCCGAGGCTTGGCGCTCGACGCTGCGCATGATCGGCGACCATCCCTGGTTCGGCACTGGTTTGGGCACTTTTGCGTGGGCGTTTCCGTCCTATCGCAGCGCCAATATCTCCATCCTCGGAGTATGGGATCTCGCGCATAGCACCCCTCTGGAACTGGCCGCTGAACTGGGCATCCCTCTCACTGCGCTGATCACAGCCGGCTGGATTGCTGCGTTCATTGTCCTCTTTCGCGGCTCGAGCCGATCGCGCCGGAGGACCGTGGCCCCACTGGCGGCGTTCGCCGCTGCGCTTATCGCGAACGTGCACTCAGCTGTCGATTTCTCGTTGCAGGTTCCGGGATATGCGATCGTGATCTTCGCTATCACCGGTGTTGGTCTGGCCCAGTCGTTTAACTCGGTGACCCCAGGCCGGCGTAGACGCAGTCGATCAGCTTCCGTTCAGGAACCGGAGCTACGAAAAGCTAACGGCGGCGCAGTCGTTGAACTGTCGCCGCCGTCTTAGCTGTCGAGTTCGATTTTTAGTGGTTGCTGACGCTTCCGCCGCCCTGGCTGTTGCCGCCGCCGTTGTTGCCCTGGGAGTTGCCACCGCCACCTTGCGAATTGCCACCTTGGCTGCCGGAGCCGTTGTTGCCCTGGGAATTGCCACCCCCGCCGCCACCGCCGCCCGAGGGCGGACCCCCATTAACCGGACCACCGCCACCACCGCCGCTGCCAGCGCCACCGGCCGTCGAGCCGATCTGCACGTTGCCGGTCGTCGAGGCAAAGGACGCGATGGCCATCTGTACACCCGACGCGGCTAGCGCGTCCTGAATTTGGGTTGCGAAAGTAGGATTGCTGCGCAACGACGCCATCGCGGCCTGTCCAAGACCGGAACCAATGGCCGCTTGCTGCGCCGAATTCGCATTCGCGAGCAAGCTGATGATCACCGGCAGCGTCGCCGGATCTGACAATGCGAGATCACGGACAGTTGATACGAGCTTGCCGCCACCATCCGGATTGGCGCTCAACAGCGATGCCGGATTAGCCAAGAACTGGCTGATCTCTTGCTGCGATAGTTGCGCAGCCACACTTCTTGACGTGCCGGTGTACACCAGCAACGAAAGCGCAATTGCAGCGACCGCAAGGGTCCGCGACAGCAGCGAAGCCACTCCGGAGTGCATTATACGTCTCCTAAATTAGGACCTAATTTGACCTTACCGCGGTGGCCTAGCTTCGCCAAGCGTCTCCAGCCTAAAGCGCCAAATGAACGTCTCACGGCACCGGAATGTCTGCGCATTTTGTGGGCAAATTCCTCAATAAACTCGGGCTCTAGTGGACCGTCGCGTGCAATTTAACGATGACTCCATCCACGTTGGGCGGGAACTCCCGGATACTTTGATCCGAATGGCCAATTTTGTTATTTGTCCCCGCGAGCGCGAGAAATGGTCCCGCTGGTAAAACGGCATCGGGGCGCGCATAAAGGACGCTTGCGCTCGGCCTTTGATGCGCTGTCTAGTGGTTGAGCCCGAGTGCCTCGGGCACAGCGGGGCGATTGAGGAAGTGAAACCGGTATGCGTCGTGGCGCGATGTTGCCTTGAGCAACGCGAGTACAACGTGTCGGCTGAGAGTGAAGTTGCCGAAGTCGGCGTCCATTGTGGTGACGGGTGACTGAAGCAAACTGGTGCAAAATCTGCCGCGTGGGTTGGCGAAAGGCCTAGAATGGAAGGCTCGTTGCAGAATACCGGCATTGAACCGCTTGGTGATCAGGCATCGGGCAGTTCTGTTTCATTGGCCGAAGGGATCGACGCCGTTCGCGGATTCGTGCGCCGGCAATACGTGATCATCCTATTCACTCTGGCCTGTACCATCGCACTCGCTTTTGTCTACATCTATACAACGCCTCCGCAATACACGGCGCATGCGATGCTGTTAATCGACATGCCCAAGGTAAAGGTAGTCCAGCAACAGGAGTTCATGCTGAATGATCTGCCGCTCGATGCGGCGCAGGTCGACACCCAAGTAGAGGTCCTGAAATCGGAAGGAATCGCGCTATCCGTCATCAAGGCGATGAAACTGACCGAAGATCCTGAGTTTGTCGGCCGACGTCGGGGGTTTGTGGGGACGATTTTAGATATTATTCTTGAGCCTTTCCTTTCCGAAGCGCCAGCTTCGCGAGATACAGCATCTGAGGACCAACTCACGCAGCGTGCGCTGTCGCGCTTTTTGGTGCGCCGGAATGTTAGGCGAGTTGCTCACACCTATATTCTCGACGTTGAGTTCACTTGGTCTAGTGCGAGCCGTGCGGCAACAATCGCCAACGCGCTGGCGGACGCTTACATCACGGACCAGCTTCAATCCAAATACCAAGCTACGCGTCGCGCTAGCGCTTGGCTGCAGGACAGGGTCCTCGAGCTGCGAGAACAGGCAATCGCTGCGGACCGCGCTGTGCTCGAATTCAAGGAAAAAAAGAACATTATTGGTATGGGTGGAGGCGATGGGCGGCTTCTCGCGGAACAACAGGTTATCGACGTAAACAGCCAGCTTAGCCAAGCACGCGCGTCGACCGCGGAAGCCAAAGCACGGCTTGAGCGCATCCAGGAAGTTATAAAACAGGGCGTTCCTGATGCGGCCGTCACGGATCAACTGCGCAACGACATCATTACTCGGCTGCGCACGCAGTACCTCGACTTTGAACGTCGCTACAACATCTTGGTGAGCCACTACGGACAAACTCATCTGGCCGCAGTAAGCCTAAAGACGCAGATGGAGCAGCTGCGCGGGTCGATGAACGACGAACTGAGTCGCTTGGCCGAAAGTTTTAAAAGCGACTATGAGATTGCGAAGACGCGTGAGGGTAGTCTGGAAAGAAGCCTTGCCAATCTGGTCTCAGGAGCTCAGCTAACCAACCGCGAGCGTCTTGGCCTTGGCGAGCTTGAAAGCCGCGCCAAGGTCTATCACTCGATCCACGATAGTTTTCTGCAGCGGTACATGGAGGCCACGCAGCAGCAATCGATCCCGATTACTGAGGCGCGCGTCATAACTCTTGCGTCGCCGCCTGCTTTGGCGAGCAACCTAAACCTGATCAAAATTCTTGCATTTGGCGGATCGCTGGGCCTGTTTTTGGGATTTGGCGGAGCGGCTTTACGTGAGGCCGTAGACAGGGTTTTCCGCACGAGTCGACAGGTCGAGACAATCCTGAAGACAAACTGTCTCGCTGCTGTGCCGGCGCTGAAAAATCCCGACGTGATGATGAAGGCCGCGATGTCCAACCACACCGCTTTGGATGACCAAGGCGCCAAAGCTATAAAGCGCGTAGATCCAGAACTCGCGCGTATATTTCGACAAGTGGTGCACGAGCCACTCTCGTCATTCGCTGAAGCCTTCCGCGCCGTGAAGGTTGCAGTAGATATCAGCGCGACGATCAAGGAAAACAAGGTGATCGGAATTACCTCGTCGGTGCCCAACGAAGGAAAATCGACTGCTGCATGTAATTTCGCACAGTTGATCGCAAATGCGGGGAGCAAGGTGATCCTCGTTGATGGCGACCTACGCAATCCAACGCTTTCTCACAAGCTTACGCCGGACGCGGACGTCGGGATCCTCCAAATCTTAAGTAACAAGGCCGATTTGCAGGATGCCATCTGCATTGATGAAATGAGCAGGCTTCATTTTCTTCCTGCAATAATTGAATCTCGCTTGGCTCATTCCAGCGACATTTTAGGGTCGGAGGCTTTCAAACAATTGATTGAGCGCTTGCGTAAAATTTACGATTACGTGATCGTCGATTTTCCGCCGCTTGCGCCAGTAGTTGACGTGCGTGCTACCACGAAGGTTGTGGATTCTTACGTATTCGTAATCGAATGGGGTCGTACGAGGATTAACCTCGTTCAACGCCAACTTGCCACGGCGCCAGAGGTTTTTGATCGGCTGCTCGGTGTTGTGCTGAACAAAGCAAACACCAAGATACTGGAGCGCTACGAGGACTATTACGGCAGCTATTATTATTATAAAAGTCGATATTACTCGCGCTACGGTTACTACACGCACTGAGCGATGGTGCGTATGCCTTCATGGCGATCGGAATCCATCCTGGCTCGCGTGCTTTTGCTGAGCGCTGGCGCAGCGGCAATGGCTTGGGCAGTTGCGACCTTTCCAGTGTTCCAATCGGAAAATTCCATATCGAATGTGGCGCGTGGCGTGAAGGCGGGCGAAGTTTTCAAAGTCCAGGTCTTGAATAGCGCTGAGGCGAAAATTCGATCGGATGAAAGCATCACGCGACGATCGTCGGCACTACAAAAGGTAGCGTTGATAAGACTTCGTCGAGCCGAGGATGCCATTAATACGGGCGATGTGGATGCAATTGATCGAGACCTCGAATCACTGAGCCGCGCGATCGACAATTTGCTCGCAAGCGCGCCCTCTGATTCGTTTTTCTGGTTTGTTCGGTTCTGGCTCGCTGATACACGCTTTGGCCTGCACTCTGAGAATTTGGCTCAGTTACGGATGTCGTATGAGCAGGGCCCGTACGAGGGGTGGATTTCTGTCAAGCGCAATCGCACAGCATTAGCCATTCTTTCGATTCTGCCGCGCGACCTAGCCGACCGTGCAATCGCTGAATTTGTAGCCCTGGTTCGTTGGGGATTTTCGATTGATGCGGCTGAAATCGCGGCACGTCTTGACCGACCCCGGCGGGAACTTCTGTTCGCCCGCCTGAAGGATGTAAAGATTGAACAACGACGCCAATTGGCGGACGCCTTATACAAGCGGGAAGTTGATGACGTACTTGTGCCAGGTATCGAGCCGCCGTCACAGCCAAGCCAGATGCCGATTCTGCCGCCGGGTTACTGAGAACTCGGGGCGCGGAAGGTCGCGCGATTAAGGTTCACAGCGATATTTCCGCGCGAAGGCGGACAAACAGCACAAAAGCTTCGTGAACGGGATATAATGTTGCTAAGTCGGGTGGGTGTATCTGTTATGAGTGGCGTATCGAGCAGCGATCCCAATTTGGTGGGCGTTACTTTGGAATCTAGCCCATCCAAGGGCTATGGCTTACAGCGGTTCGCAAAGTTAGTTTCCGGTGACGTTTGGCCCCCGGTGTTCGCCTACGCCTATCGCGAATTTCGCGCCGAGGCGCAGCCAGCGGTCGAAGGCTTTGTGCCCTTCTTCCGTATCATCGAAAAACCGCGGCACGCCCGCAGGCTGATGAGTGTAATAGCTCCGTTTTTTGCCCGTTGTCTCTTTGTTGCACTCGATCTGGAGCGCAGTCATTGGCCTTCCGCGTGCTGTTACAGCTTGTGGGCGGAGCGGTGAGGATTTGCTGATACGCGGCGATTCGGTGCCATTACGCACCGCCTGAGACGCTCGAGGCGAGGGCAGTCGACCGCCGTGAGTTTGGAATTTCTTTGACTTCGGGTCGATTCACCCGAAGTGCGGTAGCTTGCTTAGGTTTGACGATATGAGCACCGACCTTGAAGACAACATCGGCGTCATGGCTTGGCTTACCAAGTGCGCCTCTCGCATGACGCTACAAAGGGAAGCCTCTTGGTTCCGCTGATCGCCGGCGATTCGCGCCCACGGCCGCCCACTTCACGGACGCGGCTACTATCGCGCGTAGCCATCTTCGATCTGATTTGGGCCGGCTTGAGCCCATTGCTCGCTTTTCTTCTGCGCGATGGTGCGATCAATCACCCCGACATTGTCACGATCTATTGTGGCATCGCTTTTGTTTTTTCTCTTATCTCCTTCCAGTGGTTTAAGATCAGTGCGCCGATCGCGAGTTTCTTTTCAGTCCACGACGCGTCCAAGATCGCTCAGGCCTGCCTCACTAGCGTCGCGCTCACGGCTGCAGCCCTCTTCACATTTAATCGACTGGAAGACGCCCCACGGTCCATCCTTTTTATCCACCTTTCCATCCTCCTCGGTGGGCTCCTCTCCCAGCGCACAATCCATCGTTTGGCTGCGAGGCCCTATGCTGGCAGCATAGGCGTGTGGAATGGCCGGGCCGAGAATATTCTGATTGTCGAGGCGTCCCGTCTAGCCTGGTTTTTCTCCAAGATGGTCGAGGAGTTCGCCGCACGTGAGATGCGCATCGTCGCGATCCTAGATGAACGGCCGGAGCTGCATCATCGCTCGCTCAATGGCTATTCCATCGTTGGTTCGCCGACCCACCTCGCGAAGGTCATCGACGAGTACGCCAGCCATGGCATCGAGATGCATCGCGTGGTCATCGCCATGCATCCCGACAAGCTGCGACCGGCGTTGTGGGAGGATATCCGAGGCACCTGTGAGTTGAAGGGTATCCGCACCGAGTGGCTCTATGAACGCTTGTTGATTTCGCCTTCGGCGATCGCAGAGTCAGTCGCAGAACTGGCCATGGACGTCTTGCCGGCCGCGTCGATTGCTAGCGGCCGCTATTGGAAACTCAAGCGTCTTCTGGATATCGCCTTTGCGCTGACGGCGATCATCGTTGCCGCGCCAGTCCTGCTCGCCGTCGCCCTCCTGGTGTTCCTCGATGTCGGCGTCCCGATTGTGTTCTGGCAGCAACGCATCGGCCATCTCGGCAGGCGGTTACAGATCTATAAGTTCCGTACAATGCGATCCTCTTTCGATTGCGAAGGGCATGCCGTTCCGGAGTCGCTGCGTCTATCTTCGCTCGGCAGGATGCTGCGCCGAAACCGCCTCGACGAGATCCCGCAACTGTTCAATATCCTGAGCGGTGATATGTCGCTCGTCGGCCCGCGCCCTCTGCTCCCGGCGGATCAGCCGAAGGATGTGCGCGCTCGTCTCCAGGTCAAACCAGGAATCACCGGTCTCGCGCAGATCAACGGCGGCAAGCTGTTATCAGCAGAAGAGAAGGACGCGCTCGACGAATGGTACGTACAGCACGCCTCGCCTTGGTTGGACGTCAAAATCATAATTCGAACGATTTTGGTCGTAATGCGGGGCGATCGCCGCAACGAAGCCGAAATCTCGGCAGCACTCGCCGATCGTAGTTTGCGAGTTGGCACCCCGGTATGAGTCCGCAATACGGCGCATTACACCGACCTCCTTCCGTCCCTTTGCGGCGTGAGGGAGATCGGGATCAGCTTCGCTCCGCACTCTGCTCTGATGGATGCAGCACTTTTTCCCATCGCTCAAATGCCCGACGCCGGGAAAAATGGGTATCGAGCATACGGCGAGCCTGGGCTCCCATGGCAGCGCACCGGAGTGGATCGCTCGCAAGGCCTATGACCGCTTGAGCGAGCCCTCGCGAGTCGCCCGGTTCGACTACGATTCCGCAGCCGTGCCGCTTGATGAGCGGCGCAAACTCACCGTCACTTGTGATCACCGCGAGCACTGGCCGACCGGCGGCAGCAATGCCGTAGAATTTGCTAGGAACGATCAAGCCTTCGACTTCTGGGCGAAGCGACAATAGGTGAACATCAGGGACCCCAAGGGAATATTTTAATTGCTCCCGATCTTGGTATGGCATGAAGCGGAATATGCGCGCGAGCTTTCGTTCGTTCACGCACTGAGCGAGCTCGTCGAAGGAGCGTCCGCCGCCGATGAAGAGAAAGACGACATCAGGATGATCGCGCAACTGTTCGGCGGCACGCAGGACCGTATCGAATTCATGCGCACGCCCAAGATTACCAGAATAGCCGATGACGAATTTGGTTGTGAGTTGCCATTCTCGGCGCAGTGGATTGTCGGCTGCGGCGATAGGAACGAGCGTTTCATCATCGCTCCAGTTCGCAATGACTGTTATGTGATCGGTCGGTACGCCCAGAGCGCGCACTCTCATCGCCATTCGTTCGCCGACTGCGATGTTGGCGATGGCGTGGCGCAACGATCGGTCGCGCAACGCCTTCAATCCCTGTCCGACGGGCCCTCGCACGAAAGGAACACCGAGGGCTAAGGCTGCCTCTGGATAAAGATCCTGCAGCCAATTCACGAGATGCGCCCCTTTTCGACTTGTCGCATGCATGGCACTGATCGAAAGCAACGGCGGGTCCGTCTTGGCGATGACGACGTCTCCAGGTCGCGCCAGTTTCAAGACCTGGGCATGCGAAGAGATGAGGTACGAAAGATAATCGACCGCCCGTCCAGCAAGCTGCCCGCGCCCGAAACGAGTCGCCGCGATGCGATGGACGTGCACACCGTAGATTTGCTCTTCGTTTGGCAGGCCGGCATGGGGGTTGTCGTATCGCTGCTGGCTGGCGATGACGTGCACGTCGTGCCCGCAAGCCGCTAAGTGGAACGCCAAGTCGCTTACCATCTGGCTTGTGGCGGAATAGTCGGGAAAAAAGAAGCGGTTAAGAAAAATGATTCGTTGCATGCTTCGTTGGCGCGCTTTGATGAAGATGGGATTGTCTCTTGAGCGACGAGATGACGCGGTAGTTCTCTCACGTTATCGCCTTGCGATCTATGAGCAGCACTGAAATTGATGCCGCGGCGCAAGGCCGCCCGCATGAAAAGCCGGTCGTGGCCGGGGCCCTGCCGGCCAATGTGCCGGAAATCGTCATCGAACCCGGTGGGGCTGACCGGAACTATTGGCGTGAGCTGTGGCGCAATCGTGAATTATTTCAAATTCTTGCCTGGCGGGATATCGCGGTCCGCTACAAACAAACGGTGATCGGTGTCGCCTGGGCGCTGATACGGCCGCTTTTCACCATGATTGTCTTCACGGTCGTATTTGGCCGGCTCGCGAAGCTGCCGTCGGACGGAGCTGCTCCTTATGCGCTCTTGGTTTATGCCGGCATGCTGCCGTGGACGTTCTGCTCGACAGCAGTCGCGGAAGCCGCCAATAGTCTTATCGGGAATGCCAATCTGATCGGAAAGGTGTACTTTCCGCGACTCATAGTTCCAGCCGCCGCGATTATTGTAGCGCTGGTCGATTTTCTCGTCAGCTTCGCTCTCTTGCTCATCCTCATGGTCTGGTATCGTTTTATCCCAGGCTGGCAGATTCTTCTGCTTCCAACGTTCATTGGATTGGCATTTCTGGCTAGCTTCGGCTTGGGCGCTTGGATGTCGGCGCTGAATGTCAAATATCGTGACTTTCGCTACGTCATACCAGTAGCTGTCCAGCTCGGACTCTTCATTTCACCGGTCGGATTCAGTTCGAACATTATTTCGGAACATTGGCGGATCTTGTATTCTCTCAATCCGATGGTCGGCATTATCGACGGCTTTCGCTGGTGTCTTCTTGCTGGCCAAAGCCAGTTCTATTTTCCGAGTATCGGTCTCAGCGTTTTGATCACGGCATGTTTCGTCTGGTTAGGCATCCGTCGATTTCGGGCGATGGAAAAGAGTTTTGCGGATTTGATCTGACGCAATCAATGTCCGATACAGCCATAATCGTCGAACGCCTGGGCAAGCTCTATCTGGTTGGCCACCATGCTCCCGAGCGAGAGCGCTACACTGCGTTACGCGACGTCATCGGCCGAGAGTTACGGGGCATGGCGCGACGTGCTGCCGATTTGGTGCGGGGACATCAGGTCATAGACGCTGACGATGTCGAGGAATTCTGGGCACTTCAGGACGTCACTTTCGAGGTTAAGCGCGGGGAGGTGATCGGCGTCATCGGCCGAAATGGGGCAGGCAAGTCAACGCTGCTCAAGGTACTGAGCCGCGTGACCGAACCGACTCAGGGCCGTGCAATACTGCGCGGACGAATTGCAAGCTTGTTAGAAGTCGGAACCGGATTCCACCCTGAACTGACCGGGCGTGAGAACATCTTTCTCAATGGTGCCGTGCTTGGAATGCGGCGAGAGGAGGTGCGCCGCAAGTTCGACGAAATCGTCGCATTCGCCGAGATTGAGAAATTTCTGGATACTCCGGTTAAGCGCTATTCAAGCGGAATGTATGTTCGTTTGGCTTTCGCCGTGGCGGCGCACCTGGAGCCGGATATCCTGATTGTTGATGAGGTCCTCACCGTTGGAGACATGGAGTTTCAGAAGAAGTGTCTTGGCAAGATTAAAGACGTGGCGGGAGGTGGGCGGACCGTACTGTTCGTCAGCCACAACATGGCCGCGGTGAAAAGTCTTACAAACAAAGTCTTTGTCATGCACGAAGGAAAAGTGGCCTTTGCAGGGTCCGCAGAGTGCGCAATAGAACGATACGCTACATTCACGCAAACTGCATTGTCGCAGTCTACGGGCAGCAATTGGGGATGCGGTAATCACACGACTATTCGATCGGTACGGCTCGTTGATAGCAATGGGATGTCGATAAGTCGATGCACCTCTGGCACACCGATCCGAATTGAAGTGGAGCTGGAAACGGATGGTAGTCAGGGGTTGTCATGCGAGATGCTTCTTGCCGATCACACCGGAAGCAAGATTGGGCTTAGCTCCCTTGCTCACTTTCAAAACAAAATGCTCCCCTCCGAAGCCGGGCACTATCGTCTGAATGTGTCACTCGCCCCTTTGCATCTTGCCACAGGCCTCTACACGGTGGATGTGGCAACATCGATCGTTAATCAAGCATGGGACCATTATGTAAAGGACGCTATTGCCCTCGAAGTCCTCTTCTCAAATCCTGGAGGACTGACTTGGGATTTCAAACAGGCATATGGATACGGCCCGATCGCATTGCCTTTAGATCAACAAGTCAAAATCGTGCGGTTGGCATAGCCCGTCTATGTTAGGGCGAACGCAACCTATTACATTGACGAGGGCGATTTATGCCTGCCCGTCTTGCGGCTCCGAAGAGTACGCAAGCATTGGCAAATCCGCGGCGCCGTTTCCCTGTGATGCTTCGAGTACCCCTCTCTACCATCCGAGCTACGTGATCCAGGAATGCAGCCAGTGCGGCCTCCTTTTCAAATCTCATACGCTGACTGCCGGAGTGCTTTCGGACTATTACAGTGATCTCAATTTTGCACCTTTTGAGGGGGAATATGATTTTCCAACCGATGCCGCTTTGCTGGCCCAGCTAAAGCAGGTCCGCGCAAACGGAAGAATTCTGGACTATGGCTGTAGCACAGGCCGGATACTTCATGCGCTGGGTCCAGGTTACCAGAGGTTCGGTATCGAAGTTAACGACGCAGCGGCCAAGATGGCAGTCGAACGCGGTATAAATATAATCTCTGAGGCCGATTTGGCGCAGGACCGAATGGGTCGCTTTGATGCAATCGTTTTGGCCGACGTATTCGAACATCTGATCGAGCCAACCGCCACGGTTCATCTTCTCGCAAGTAGGCTTGCCCATCAGGGCAAATTGCTGATCGTTACTGGATTCGCCGATGCGGTACTTCCGCGTTCATTAATCGGCGAGCATTGGTATTTTAGCATCTGCGGACACCTTCAAATGTTGAGCGGTCGGCACCTCAATTGGCTCGCGCAAACAGCAGGATTGGAAGTGGCTTCTCTCGAGAAGATGTCACACTATCGGCGTGAACGGGCTCGACTTGCCAAACAGATTGGCAGAGCCGTGCTCTTTACCCTCGCTCGCGCAGCGGCAGGCAGCAACCTTGGCGGCGTGATGCATCGACTCCCAATACTCAAACGTGGCTTCAGCTGGACCCACATGCCAAGCACTGACCAGTTCAGTGATCATGTTCTTGCCGTTCTGACCAAGCACTGACTGCGACAGGTCTGGCGTATTTAGCCGCTCTACGCGAACGGTTCCGGCCAACAGGTATGACCATTGTGACCGCGATTCGATCAGCACAGAAGACGATCGTTGTAATCGGCACGGGATATGTGGGGCTACCCGCCGCTCTCATGTGGGCGAGGGCGGGTCAAAAAGTCATTGGAGTTGATATACGGGAGAATGTCGTTCGGGCAATCAACGAAGGGACGATGCATCTAAATGAAAAGGAGGTACATGAACTTCTGAATGATCCAGTCGTACGAAAAAATCTCGTCGCCACGGGGAGCCCGCAGACCGGTGACGTGTTCGTAGTTGCCGTCCCAACACCTGTGGACCCAGTTAAGAAAGTTTGCGACCTAAGCTCAGTTGAAGCCGCAATAAAGTCAATCATACCTCACCTTAGGCGTGGCGATCTAGTAATTCTCGAAAGCACCGTGCCGCCGATGACTTGCAGAAAGGTTGTAAAGCCGCTGATCGAGACAAGGACAAAATTTAGAGTGCCTCAGGACATCCAGCTTGCACACTGCCCTGAAAGAATCTTGCCCGGTAATATCTTTCACGAAATCGTTCACAATGACCGCATAATAGGTGGCGTGGATGATGCATCCACAAGGGCCGCCATCGAGGTCTATTCGACCTTTGTGAAAGGTAAGCTGCACCCAACAGATGATATTTCCGCTGAGTTGGCGAAGCTCATGGAGAACACCTATCGCGACGTCAACATCGCCCTCGCGAATGAGTTTGCTCAGATCTGTGAGTTGCTGGGCATAGACGGCCGGACTGCCATCGGTTTGGCCAACAAGCATCCGCGGGTGAACATCCTCAGTCCAGGTATTGGCGTCGGCGGACACTGTATCCCCGTCGATCCGTGGTTTTTGAAAGAAATTGCGCCGTACAATTCTCGCCTCATTGCGGTGGCGCGGCTCGTTAACGACGAGATGCCGAGTCGTACAGCGGCAAAGATTCGAGCAGCTGTTGCCGATATCGCCGAGCCACGCATCATTGCACTTGGCGCAACGTATAAGAAGAACTGCGATGACATGCGTGAAAGTCCGGCGTGCGAGATCGTGAAGTTACTGCAAAACGACGGCTATGAGGTTCTGCAATACGACCCGCTTGTATCGCACCTGCGGTATCCCTCTATCGCGAAGATCTCGGAGGATGCCGATCTGATAGCTATCCTCGTACCGCATGATCTCATCGCGCGCGAGATCGTTGAAAAGCGGCTCGGTATTGAGGCGGCCATGCGCAGAAAACGCATCATTTTTTTTGATGAGTAACATGGTCATGACAAGCAAAACTATCTTAGTTACCGGCGGGCTTGGCGCCGTCGGTTCGTATCTCGTTGATGAACTGCGTAGACGCGGCCATAGCGTGTTCGTTGTAGATCAACGCCACCACCACGATCCAAATTACGCTCGTTGCGACGTAGGCGAGTTTCACCAAGTGGAGCGACTCTGGACCGGCCGTGGTTGGGAACGAGGATATACGGCCGTCGGTCGAAAATTCGATTACGTATACCACCTAGCTGCCGAATTCGGTCGCTGGAATGGGGAGGATTATTTTGAAAATGTCTGGCGAACGAATGCCGTCGGTACAAAAAATATCTTGAGGATGCAGGAGCGCGAGGGGTTTAGGGCAGTATATTTCTCATCGTCGGAGGTGTACGGCGATTACGATGGAGTCATGACCGAGAGTGTTATGGATACCACCGAAATCAAACAGTTAAACGATTATGCGTTGTCCAAATGGGTCAACGAAATGCAGATAATGAACTCCGCCGTCCAATTTAATACGGAGTCCGTTCGTGTGCGGCTTTTCAATACGTATGGTCCCGGCGAATACTATAGTCCTTATCGGTCGGTCATCTGTCTGTTTTGCTATCGTCTTTTGCAGGATATGCCGATAACCGTTTATCGCGGATATCAGCGCACGAGCACATATATTACGGACATGGCGCGTTCGCTCGCGAATATCGTGGACAATTTTATGCCGGGTGAAGTGTATAACCTAGGCGGTGATGATTTCCATTCGATTGAGGAAGCAGCAGACATCATTCTGAACAAGCTTGGCAAGATCAAGCGGCGTGATGAGCTCGTCATCTACAAACCTCAAGAGATTTTGACGACACGCCAGAAGAAAGTGGATTGCTCAAAAGCTCGCCGGGACCTGCATCATCAATCGACGACGAAACTGGACGAGGGAATTGCCCAGACGCTTAAGTGGATGAGAAAGGTCTATAGCGTTTAGGCCCAGCTTCGAAAGCGGCGATCGAGTCCGTAAATGTCGCGTTCGTAGATTTTATGAAAAAGGTGTTGGTACTTTTTGGCACTCGCCCTGAGGCGATCAAGCTCGCACCCGTCGTCAAGGCGCTTCAGCGCCGCCCTGACGAATTTATCACGCGGGTTGCGTCGACCGGGCAGCATCGCGAGATGGTGCAGCAAGTTATCGACGCATTTGGTTTGCAGATCGATTTTAAACTTGATGCAATGTCTTCGGCGACGTCGCTGGGACACTTGACGTCATGTTTGTTTAGAGACTTGGACCTATTGCTCGAAGCAGAGATGCCGGATTGGATTTTAGTCCAAGGCGATACGACTTCGGCCATGGTCGCTGCTGTGTGTGCTTTTTATCGCCGAGTAAAGATCGGGCACGTCGAGGCAGGCCTGCGCACTTACGACAAATGGGCTCCGTTTCCGGAGGAAATTAATCGAAGCTTTATCACCCACGTTGCGGATGCGCATTTTGCACCAACAAAACGCTCCGCGGAAAATCTGCAGCGAGCTGGTATTCCGGAGAAGCAAATCTATGTAACCGGCAATACTGTCGTCGATGCCTTGGAAGTCATGGTCGCAAGCGCGAGAAATGGCATCCCGAGCGAACTTGACCCGAAGCTATTTGAGTTTATCGAGAATAAACGGATGGTGCTTGTTACTTGCCACCGGCGTGAGTCATTCGGTGACGGATTAAGAGATATATGTCGTGGTCTTCTGGGTGTCGTCGAGCAGTGCGCCGACGCTGTCATTATCTACCCCGTTCATTTGAACCCAAATGTCTATGGCAAGGTGCGTCAGTTCATTGGCAAGCACCCAAGAATCAAATTACTTGAGCCGGTCAGATATACAACTCTTCTTTGGCTGCTGAATCGCAGTTATTTCGTTCTTACAGACTCTGGCGGCATCCAAGAAGAAGCGCCATGCCTTGGCAAACCTGTACTTGTCTTGCGCCAGACAACAGAGCGGCCGGAAGCTGTCGAAGCAGGATGCGCGCAGATTGTTGGAACGAATCCTAAAAAGATCGTCGACGCCGCGATGAATCTCTTTGACGACCCTCAAAGCTATTCTCGCATGGCTCAGGTTAAGAATCCTTTCGGTGATGGATTCTCATCTCCTCGAATTGCCGAAATCCTCGCCAAATCGTAGGAGGTCAAAGTTGAGCGGCTCACAGTCTGCGTGGTTAGCCGAGTGAGCGATTGGCAACGAATGCTGGATTTGCCTCGCTTGCTCTATGTTGCTGACGTGCCAGTGGAATGTACCTTGCACGGGTCGGCGTTAATCTATCGGCTGCTCGAGCGATATCCGTCCGGTAAGCTCCGAATTCTGGAAACAACAGTAGAGTCGAGCCGAACCAATCGGCTCACCGGAGTCGTCTACAGTAGTCTGAAGCCGCGTTTTTCCCGCTTACTCCGTTCGAGGTTATCTCCCATTGCGTCGACATTTATCTCAATGTCCGGAGGCATTTCGGCGCGGACCGCAGCCGACGAGTGTCGCGAATTTTTCCCTGAAGCGATATTGACCGTCGCTCATGGTTACGGCTGGCAGACAGCGGCAAAAGTGGCAGGCGAGTGTTCGTTACCGCTGCATATGATTGTCCATGACCATTGGGCAACGACCTTTACCGCTCCTCATTTCGTCAAGCGCGGGCTCGAGCGCAGATTCGGTGCTTCGTACCGCCAGGCACACGCCCGATTTTGTGTGAGCCCATCCATGGCTACTCGGTATGAAAAAACGTATGGAGTATCCGCGCGTGTGCTCTACCCCGCCAGAGCGCACTCGTTAGTGCCGTTCAGCACGCCATCCGCTCGCGTATACGAGCCCGGAAAGCCGTTTGCAGTCGGGTACGCCGGATCGATTAACGGAACGGGCCAGATCGAGAGCCTACGAAAGTTGCTGTCGGGATTGGCCGCGATGGGCGGCCAGTTGCGTATGTACGGGCCTGCCACAAAGGAGGACCTTGAGCGCCGCGGCCTAAGTGGATCTAATCTGATTGTGCGAGGCATGCATTCATCGGCGGAACTTATTCGCATTTGTCGAGATGAAGTCGACGCACTCGTCGTCGCAGTCTCATTTGCCTCAGATGAAATCAGCGCAATGGAAACGGCGTTTCCGAGTAAATTGACCGACTACACGGCTGTTGGAGTTCCGATAGTTGTATTTGGACCTCCGACTTGCTCTGCAGTTCGATGGGTGCGAGAAAACGAATACCCGGCTGTGGCTATTACTGAAATGGTTGGCCCGTCGCTAGTAGGTTGTCTTAGCGAGCTTCAGTCGAATAGGGATCTCCGTTTGCGCCTTGCGACCGGGGCGTTGAAAATCGGCGAGCATCAGTTCTCCAGTGCCTCGGCTGAACGAATTTTGTTCGAAGAGCTCAAACGCAATCGAAATACTTCATCTGTTAACACGCAACGGGCGCAAACTTGACTGCCGTAATCATACTAACGGTCATCCTGGAGGGAGCAGTCAGAAAGTGGATCCTTCCGGGCCAGCAAATAGCTGTCTACTTTGTGAAAGATGCCCTGATAATCGGATTGTTCTTGTCGCAATGGTTTGGCCGCGAGAGAAAGTATGTGCATTTCGTATTAGCCACGATACAGGAATTTGCGTGGGCGCGCGTCTTCGGTTTGTATGCTCTCGTCGTTCTTATTGAAATTTTCAATCCCGCGCTGCCTTCCATTGCGGTGGGGCTGTTTGGCGCCAAAGCGCACCTGCTCTACTTCCTTGCCGCGCTGTGCTTTAGCGCGGCTTATTTGGCCAAGCCGGCGCGAATGATGCGAGATATAAGGCTTCTGGTCGTTTTGGCACTGCTCGTCGATGTGCTCTGCGCTGTGCAGTTCTCTTTACCTGCTGGTCATTTCTTAAATACCTATCTTGGCGCCACGAGCGAAGACGAGATTGTAGAACTCGCATTTGGGCGAGTTCGAGTTACTGGCACATTTTCTTACATCACCGGGATGACGATCTTTGGTACATTCAGCGGTCTTCTCGCACTCGGCTTTACGTTGGCAAGTAAGGTCACAAGAAAATGGAAAATGCTCTACTACGCCTGCGCGGCCGGGAATTTTGTTGCAGTTGTCATGTCTGGATCGAGATATGGGGTCCTCGCTTATCTGGTTGGAGCGGTGATGGTCATCCTTATGTGCGTTTCAAAGCAGCGAAAACGTGTCTCTGTTACATTGTCGGCAGTTTTGCTTTTGATATTTAGCTCTATCGTCCTGTCATTTTTTTCCTACGCAACTGAGGCCTTTCTCGATCGAGTTCAGACAGCGAGTGTGAGTGACGACGCGCAGTCGCGAGTCACAAGCTGGTTCTTTAATTTCATCTATTACGTTGGCTTTGGTGGGACCTCCGGTTACGGCACGGGCGCGACACACCCGGCAGTAGCGGCCTTGGTGCCAGGTGAGATACCGTATTCTTGGCTATATCCTGTGAATTGGCTCCACTTTGAAGATGAGTTCAGCCGCATAGCAATTGAACTCGGATGGGTAGGTTTGCTGCTTTATTTTAGCTTCCGTGTATTGCTCGGAATGTCAATGTTTCGCACAAATCGCGACAGCACATCTGAACTGACAGCGATTCTCGGGAGCGTTTGCTGTTCGGTCTACGCAGTGTCGTTTGGTTCATCGTTTATTTTCGACGTGACGGCAAATTTTTTCGTGTGGTACTTCGTTGGGCTTTCGCTTTCGGCGGTGATGATCAATCGGTCGTATAGCGCTAGGTCTCGAATGGCTGCAGCTCGTCCCTCGTCGGTTACACAACTCGGCGCGGCAATTCGCCGTTAGGCCCATCGTGCTCCGGTTGCTGGGCGCGAAATTGTGCCGCACCACCTCGCGACTATGAGCCTTTCGAAACGCCGCCGGGTGCTCGTCGCTACACAAGCTCCGAGCACAGGCGGCGTTACCAGCATGATGCGCTTCGTTCTGCGAACCCTCGAAAAACGTGGGTTCGTGCCACTCGTTGCACACTATGAGCCATATTCATTATCGCCGGATCTTTCGACCCCAGCTTTTAAGTTGCTGACGCAGAGACCGTCCGAGCGGCGAGGGTATTATCAAGGTGCCGAAATATATGCACTTGGCGCGTGGATGCCGGAATTTGAAGTGAGCCACTATTGGCTGACGGACCTTTGGAAGCAGAAAATCGAAGCAGCGTCCGCTCATGTAATGGTCGCGGGAAACGCGCTAGCCGCGACAGCCTATCGCCAAGCAGGCATATCTTTTCTGGGATGGGTGGCGTCGGATTGGAATGGGGACCGAAAAGATCGCGTCAAGAAGTATCCGATGGCAAGAAAAATAATTGATTGGTCGGTGGTTCGCGTGGCAGCGCCCATTCTGGAACGACGTGCTCTCCGCTCGGGCGAAATCATGGCGTTGAGCGAATTTACCAAAAAATCTCTGAACGCCGTAGCTGGCGCTGATGTGGTGTCGTCAGTTCTCCCGATGCCAATTGATACCGAATTCTTTTGTCCGGCCCTTGAGGGCAGAGTAGCGGGACGGATTGGTTTTTCTGGCCGCTCTGCGGATCCAAGAAAAAATGTAATTTTGCTTCTGCAGGCAGTTAGTTTGCTTCGACGCCGGGGCGCAAAGGTGGAGCTCATCCTTGTCGGCGAGGCAGCAAACGAACTGATCTGTTCGCATATTAAGACCCTGAATTTGCAAAATCACATCCAAATTTATCCCCATGTTCAGCGGCATGCCCTTAGAGATTTACTACGAACCTTTGAGGTCTTTGCGCTGCCCTCGCATCAAGAAGGGCTATGTATCGCGGCCTTGGAGGCGATGAGTTGCGAATGCCCCATCGTGTCCACCCGATGCGGTGGTCCAGAAGAGTTCGTGCTCGACGGTGAGACCGGATTTCTTGTTCGAAACGATCCGAGCGAGATGGCCGACTCGCTGGAGATCATTCTTTCAAACAAGAATCGATCAAAGCAACTTGGAGCGAACGCGCGGAGGTTGGTTGAGGAAAAATATGCCATTCCTAAAGCAGAAGAGATCTTCTGGCAGCGCTTCGATCATCTCTATTCAACTGGAGAACATTGAATGAAAAATCTGTTGATCACAGGAGGAGCCGGATTCATCGGCGTCAATGTCGGACACTACTTCTCCGACAAGAATTGGGCTGTCACGATATTCGACAACTTATCGAGGCGCGGCTCTCTGAACAATCTCGAATGGCTTCGTTCCCGAAATCAGATTCGCTTCGAAAAAGGCGACGTTCGGGATTCCGAGGCCGTGGAGAGACTGGTCAAGGACATTCGACCCGATGCCGTTCTCCATTTGGCTGCCCAGGTTGCTGTGACAACGTCTGTTACCAACCCGCGAGAGGATTTTGAGATCAACGCGCTAGGCACGCTCAACCTTTTGGAAGCAGTTCGCAACCTCGTTCCAAGCTGCTCTTTCATATATGCGTCGACTAACAAGGTATATGGTCGAATGGAAGACGTCGCAATTGGGGAGAAGCAAAATCGATACGAGTACGTCGAGCTAGAGAGCGGAGTAGCCGAAGAGCGGTCGCTAGATTTCCACTCGCCCTATGGCTGCTCAAAGGGAGCCGCCGATCAATATACGATCGACTACGGCCGCATCTACGGTCTTAATAGCACCGTTTTCCGCCAAAGCTGTATCTACGGGCCGCGTCAGTTTGGCGTAGAGGATCAAGGGTGGGTCGCCTGGTTCGCGATTGCCGCGATGCTTGGGAAGCCAATCACGATCTATGGTGACGGTAAGCAAATTCGCGATGTATTGGACGTTAGCGATTTGGCTCGTGCGTATGAGGCAGCGCTGGATCGCGCGGGTGACCTCAAAGGTGAAGTCTTCAATATGGGAGGCGGCCCGGCAAATACGATGTCTCTGCTAGAAGTAATTGCCCTGCTCGAGTCGCGTCTCTCCATCAAGATTCCTTTCAAGTTCGATGCGTGGCGTCCTGGAGATCAGCCGGTATATGTTTCCAACATTCAAAAAGCTGACCGGCTGCTCGGTTGGAAGCCGCGGGTTGACGCGAGTACTGGGATTGGAAAGCTCGTCGAGTGGATCCGCGTGAACCGTGGATTATTTGCGTGATCGCCAGCGACGCTCGTCGGCAACTTGCTATGAAGGCCGCAGCCTGTATGGGGCCTTGTTATGAATAGCTTGGAACGCGTAGGACGCCTAATTCAAAATCATAGAAAGGCTATCGGGCTGGGAGTGTGGTACGGGCTGCGAAGGTGGTGTCGGATACCGTCTGAAGTTCGAGATAATTCGAAGACGTACAGAGCCATTCATCATTCCTCGGAAGGAGGGCAGACAACCGACTTCATCGGCATTTTTTTGGATGACATATACTACCTCGATTTGATCGATCCAATGTCGATCCGAGCTGTTGTCGACGTCGGCGCCAACATCGGATTGTTTTCCGTCGCGGCTCGCCGCTGTTTTCCAGAAGCAAAAATACACGCGTACGAGCCTAACTCTGCTTTGATGCCGCTGCTTTCGAAAAATGCTCACACTTGGCAGTTTGATTGCCGTAACGAGGCTGTGTCGATGACCTCTGGCGTTGGTCGATTACGCCTTGAAAAGGACAGTCGCATGTCGGTCCTGGATCCTTGTGGCACAGTCGAAATGCGCGTAACCGCCATCCATGATGTCATCGATCGCATCGGCGGGGTTGTTGATCTTTTAAAATTGGATTGCGAAGGCGAGGAGTGGTCCATATTGGAAGCGGGTATCAGTAGAAGGGTCCGATATTTGACGATGGAGTATCACTGCCTAGTTCGCAACTTCGATCATATCCAAGTGAATCGGTTTATTGAAAATGCGGGGTTCGATCGACTTGCGCACGCGCCCGATAGAACGGCTGGTCAGTGCCTTTACATAAGCCGGAATTTTGTTGGATCCACAAGTTAAGGACGCTTTTGAGCGCGCTCAAGTCGACAGGAACTAATGTGACCAGAGGATCGACGTCGTATCCATCAATCACCGTCTGTATTCCAAGCTACAAACGGCCTGATTATCTCGGAAATGCTATCGATTCCGTTCTGATGGCTCCATTTCTCCCAAATGCGCTGATGGTCGTTTGCAGGCAGGATGATGATCCGTCCTTTAAAGTCATTAAAGACAAGTCCACACGTTTTTCATTTCCGATTACGGTCCCGAAAGTTACCCAAGAAGGATTTTTGCCACCGATCCAAGCCGCCATCGATACGGCATCTACAGACATTCTAGTCTTTATGGATGATGATGCGGTTGCGACCCCTCAATGGCTGTTGAACATTGCGCGACACTACGTTGAGCCCACAGTGGGGGGCGTCGGTGGACGCATCATAAATGTCTTTGATGGAGTTGTGCAGCAATATGAGCCCGCAAGTGTGATCGGGCGAGTTCGTTTTGATGGCCGTTGCAGCGGAAATTTTTATCGAGAGCCGACGAGGAAAGGCGTTCATGATGTTGATTTTCTCGCGGGAGGAAACATGAGCTTCCGTACAGCACTTCTGCGAAAAACAGGAATCGATATGAGAATGGCAAATGATGTGGCGTTTCATTGGGAGCTTGATTTAGGTCTTTCGGTCAGGGAACTCGGCTATCGAATTCTATTCGACCCAGATGCGCCAGTTTTTCACCATACGGCGCCGCGCAATCTGGCTGGAATGCGATACGCAAATGCGATCGGCATATTCTGCTACAATTTCAATTACGCGTATACGATGGCCAAACACCTAACAAAAACAGGACTTATAGTTTTCCTAATAATGGAGAGTTTAGTTGGAAGTACAGCGTCACCCGGATTTTTGAGCGCAATCGTTGGTATAGCCTCGCCAACTCGCCGTAAATGGATTCGATTCGTTTCTTCGGCTCTCCGCGGACGATTCACTGGTCTGCGGGCAGGGCTCGCGGCGAGGCGCTTACGTGCTCGTAGCTGATCTTTGGAACAGGCGTCGACGCGAGAGACCTTTTTCCCGCGCTTGGCTAATACGATGGGCAAAGAGATATCTAGCCTTTCCGGATTTGTTGAAAGCTGACCTCAAGAAAGCATACCTACGTTGGCTGGGCGCCAAAGTCGGACGCACATGTATTTGCAGTAACCTGAGCATTGAAGGTAATGCATCCAATCTTGCAGTTGGCGAACGCACCTTCATCGGAAGAGTTCGCGTCACCCTACATGCGGCCATTGGGATCGGCGATAACGTCACTATAAACGATGACGTGAAATTGCTAACGGCCAGTCACAACGTACGAAGTGGTCGATGGGAAACTGTTGTTTTGCCCATTACCATACGGAACTACGCCTGGATTGCCGAAGGCGCCGTCTTATTGCCAGGCGTGACCATCGGCGAGGGAGCTGTGGTCGGAGCTTATGCGGTCGTTCGAAATGATGTACCGGAGGGATTTTTAGCTATCGGGAATCCTGCCACAGTGACTGATATTAAGCGGATTGGGCCCTTCACGTACGAACCAACGCGAGGCCCTGCATTCGTTCAGGCATGGAAAGGTCCCGTCAGTTGACGTGGCGCCTCGGCGCTATTGCGATACATGGAGAATAGGCTTCCCTTCGAGCGTGTTCTCGTCGCTCACCCCGAACGACAGCACTCTCATCAACTTGCCGCCGCACTCGCTGAGGCCGGCTTGTTGCGAGAATATACAAGCGGGTACACCCTTGAGCCGGCTCTAAAAGGACTCATCGGTGATGATCATCACAATTTTCTGCCATACTTCAGGGCCGCGCGTTACATATCAAATGCCATTTGCGGGAGGCGGACGGATCGACAAAATTGGTACCGAATCAACTGGCTGTTCGATCTTTTTGTCTGCAGTCGCTTGAGGCGGGTGCGGCCGGCGGCAGTCATAGCGTATGAGAATTGTGCGGCTCATACCTTTTTGGCGGCGAAACGGCTGGGGATAACGACAATCCTTGATGCGGCAAGTGTCCATCACTCAATGCAGGATCACTGGACATCGTTTTCGGAGAACCCCGAGTTTCACAAGCGCGTAACGAGGCGAAAAGATCGTGAGATCGAACTTGCCGATCATATCTTCGTCTGTTCGAATTTGGCTCGCGAATCTTATATTTCGGCAGGAGTTAATCCGAGCAAGATTATGGTGGCATCGTTGGGCGTCGACGTTCGTAGATTTGCGCCGCGCGTCATCCAACCTCCTCCGAATGGGTGTTTGAGATTTGTATTTGTCGGGCGGCTGAACAGAATCAAGGGCGCCGATGTCATGGCAGCTGCGTGCCAGCGGCTCAAGGATCAGGGAATTCCCTTTGAATTGACTATAGTTGCCTCCTTGAACGATGCCGAGCGTGACATTCTTGAAAATTTACGGCCGATCGCGCGACTCGTGGGACGCATTTCGAATGACAAGATTTCTGAAGTTTATTGCAATGCGGATTGCTTGCTGGTGCCGTCGCGCTTTGATTCATTCGGTCTTGTCGTTCCGGAAGCTATGGCATGTGGTCTACCGGTTATCGCCTCAAACAATGTCGGGGCTCGCGATCTCATCGAATGTGGCCAATCTGGGTGGATAGTAAATGCGGGTGATGTTGATTCTCTTTTTCAGAGTATGAGTTTTTGCGCCACTAACCCAACCGCTGTTCGGTCTATGTCACAGTCGGCACTCCGCAATGCGCAGCAATTCGATTGGCCGAAATATCGACAGAGAATTTCGGCGTGTGTACAAAAGATCGTGTGTCACCAGTTACCGCCTCAATAGCGCGGCAGCCTCATAGCAAGATCAGTCCAAGGCGCAACCTTCATGCGGACCACAGTCGATCCCGAGTACATGTTCTATGATGCGGCCCCCACATGGAGCGTCAAATATCTATGGCCATCGGTACGCTGCCTTATCGACTCCCATGAAATTAGAACTCGTCGTGCATTCGAGCTCGGTTGTGGAAATGGTGCAGCGGCGAATTTGCTTCATGAGCGCGGTTTCCAGGTTACGGCCGTTGATCCATCACAAACAAATATCAATCTAGCGAAAGGCGCCTATCCTCAATGTAGTTTTGTCTGCGCTGGCGGTTATGACGACCTAGCGAGGCGGTTCGGAACCTTTGGGGTCGTCCTATCCCTCGAAGTTCTCCAACACTGCGCCTACCCGCAAAGAATAGCACAGACCTTGTTCGATCTTGTTGAACCTGGTGGCTTCGCCATTGTTTCAGTCACCTATCATGGCTATTTAAAAAATTTGCTATTAGCAATGACCGGTCGCCTTGACAGACATCTGCATGCACTTTGGGAAACGGGGCCGCTCAAGTTCTTTTCCAAGCGGACTCTGCGCACGCTGCTGGAAGAGGCCGGGTTTAGGCGGGTGGAATTTCAGCTCGTCGGTCGAGTGCCTCCACTGGCAAAGTCGATGGTAGCTATCGCTTACAAAGAGCTGCCGACTGGGAACACGGTGACGTCGTGACTGCTCGTCCCAAGCATATCATATACCCTTTGCATTATTTCGACTTTTCGTGGAACCGGAGCGAAAAGACGATAGAAGAATTTGAAGCGAAGCTAGCCGAGCACCTCGGCGACGGCGTCTACGTAAAGTTGATTGGCCGCGCACGCGCAGGCTTATTCCTGCTGGCTAAGCTCGCGATCGGTGGTGTCAGGAAAAAAGTGATACTTTCCCCGTTCACGATTCCCGATGTTGTTAACATGGTCAAATTTGCCGGCGCGCAGCCTGTGTTCGTGGACGTCGTTCGGGATTCGACGAATATCGATCTCGATCATCTGTGCGATCTCATTGACGAGTCGACATGCTGCGTGATCGTGACGCATTATCATTTCAACCATGCGCAGATGGATGAGATTCGTAAGGTCTGTGCTGAAAAGAACATCATGCTGGTAGACGACTGTGCCCTTGCTTTTGGCGCGTCGGAATCCAACGGCAGAATGATCGGAACGACGACCGATGCGAGCGTCTTCAGCTTTTCGGGTTTTAAGACATTAAATTTCTTTTGGGGCGGCGCTATTACCACGCGGTCGCCCGAATTGGCGAAGCGAATATCACATGAGATCAGAGACTGGCGCCCCCTTCGCCGATCGCAATATCTTGAACAGCTGCTCAAGATATTGAAGTACGACCTCATGACTCGGAAAGGGGCTTTCTCCGCAATCACATTTCCGCTGCTAAGGAGAAAGGTGCTGAGGGAAAATAACCAAGAAATCCTCCCAATGGTCCGCGTCGAGAGTAAGGAAGTAAACCAGACCATTTTGAGCAGACCCTCCCCATGGGCGATACAGGAATGGAATCGCAAACTCGAGACAGTTGGCGCCTTTGCACAACATCGGCGAGCAATTGCTGCCGTTTATGACAAAACACTGCAGGCGCACCTTGTTTCAAAGGAAACGCCTATCGCGGCACGGACCAATTCATGTCTCGTAAATTATCCCATCATCGTTGGTGCTCGAAGTCGTACCGAAATATTTAAGCGAATCATGTCGGAGGGCTTTGACGCAGGACTGTCGCTGTATCCCAATGTCCACGAGATGCAGGGATTTGAGCGGATACCGGGCGAGTCTGCCAATGTTTCAAGGCTGATTCGAACTGTTATCTCTCTTCCGACGCATCCGAGAATTTCTAAAGAATACGCCAGCGATCTCAGTCAGGTTGTGTCATCCGCGATTTACGCCACTGCATAGCCGTCCAGATACGCCCTAATGATCACCGACGACTTTACGATCCTTGATGCGGCCCGGTTCGACGTTTGCGTCGTTGGTAGCGGCCCCGTCGGGAGCTGTTTAGCGGCCGATTTATACCGCAAGGGATTCTCCGTGCTGGTGCTTGAATCGGGTCTCGCGAAGCCGAACCGAGAAGCCCAATCACTGTCCGACGCGGTCATTACGTGGCCGGATGCACATCATCCAATGGAGTCTGCGGTAAGTCGCTCTTTTGGAGGTACATCGAGACTGTGGGGTGGCCGTTGTGTACCTCTCGACGAAATCGATTTTGAAAAGCGCGAGTACATTCAAGAAAGTGGATGGCCTATTCGATTTGAGGATGTGGCGCGTTATGAGACCCGTGCAGCGGAGCTTCTCGGCTGCGATGATGGAAACTTTCAAAGCGAGCACTGGCCGGGAGGTCACGACGCCAGTTTGGATTTCACTAGATTGGAACGCTGGGTCAATGTCAGGAACATAGTACAAGCGCTGCCGGAACTAAGAAAAGGTACGAATATCACAGTCCTCGTGAACGCCACTGTAACTGGCTTCGATATTGAGGCTAACGCACAAGTGATCAAAGGCGTCCGGGTAGCGCGACGCGGTCATGAAGAAAAAATATTTCGAGGTGCCGCATACTATATTCTGGCCTTGGGTGGAATTGAGACCGCGAGACTTCTTTTGAACATTCAGTGCGAGCACCCGCTGTTGTTCGGCGGGAACTCTGGTACGCTCGGGCGGTATTATATGGGACATGTTACTGGGTCGATGGCGACCATTCGGTTTTACAGCCAAGAAACAGCAAACAAGTTCGAAAACATTAAGGGGCCTCGTTCATTCAGTCGGCGCCGAATTCAGTTTACTCCGAGCGCTCAACGCGAGTTTGCGATTCCTAATATCGCATTTTGGCCAGACAACGAAGATTACAATGATCCGAGACACGGAATCGGAATTTTCTCGGCAATTTCCCTCATTCTAAACACGCCTGGCCTCGGATCAAAGTTCGTCGCCGAGGCAATTCGGCGCAGTCATACCGAAAGGTTTTCCGGTCCATGGTTCCATGTCCGAAACATCATACGTGACTTTCGCGGCACCGTTGTGGGACTGAATGAAGTTCTTAGACAATTCGTCACCTACAATCGATCATTGCCGAGGCTATTCATACCCAATCCATCAGGCGTCTTTCGACTGCACTTTCATGCGGAGCAAGTTCCTGATGCAGAGAATAGAATACGTCTGTCTACCGAACGTGATTTGTTGTCAGTCCGACGTGCAATAGTGGATTTTCGATTCTCCGATGGAGAATTGGCTCGGATAGAAAAAGCACATCAAAATCTGGACCGATGTTTACGAAGCGTTGGGCTCGGTGAGGTAAGCCTCATCGAGGCCAAAAAGAGTGACGGCTGTGATCGAGATGGACTACATCAAATTGGCTTGACGCGTATGGCGGAGACTGCATCGAATGGAGTGGTTGATACAAATTGCAAGATCTTTGAATTCGAAAATGTCTTCGTAGCGGGGTCATCAGTCTTCCCGACTTCGGGGCAGGCAAACCCCACGCTCCCTGCAGTAGCGCTTGCAATGCGCCTTTCAGACCGACTCGCGAGTCAACTCAGAGCTAAGCTGGAGGCGAGTGAAATTGCCCGCGCTCAGACCTCTCCCAGCACTACAGATCGCAAGCGGCTAAACATACTCTTCGTCACCGCAAGTTACTATCCCGCTGTTAGATATGGCGGACCAATCTATTCGGTACATGGGCTCGCGCGTGCTTTGGTGGCGCGCGGTCACCGCGTTGTTGTCTATACGACGGACGTTGATGGGGATGAACGGATTGAAATTCCCGCAGGCGGTATGCGAGTTATGCAGGGTGTGGAGGTGCATTACTTTCATTCGGAGATCGACAAAATCTATTGGTCACGCGATATGATTCGCGCGCTCAGAACTCACGTGAGCGAGTTCGATATCGTGCATGCCCACGCAGCATTTGTTTTCTCTAGTTCTGCGGCTCGCCGTGCAGCCGTGCGGGCCGGCATCCCATTCGTTTTCTCACCAAGGGGGATGCTCATAAAGGATCTGATGAAACGGAAGAGCTTTGTGGCGAAGAGCCTTTGGTGCGCCGCCCTCGAGCGAGCTAACTGTGGTGCTGCTTCGTTCATTCATGCGACTTCCGGCCTCGAGCGGGAAGAAATCAGCAAGCTGAACTTGCCGTTCAGAAAATTCGAGGTGATTCCCAATGGGGTTGACCTCAATCAAGACGAGGTCGCCGTTCCTGGAATTTCAACGGGGGACGAACAGTCACAGCAGCTTAGCCCATATGTTCTCAGTCTCGGTCGGGTAAGTTGGAAGAAGGGACTCGACCGCCTTATACCCGCGTTGGCGCTTTTTCCGGAGCTAAATCTTGTCATCGCGGGAAACGATGATGAAGATTATACGCCCGAGTTACAAGCTCTAGCTCGGAAGCATGGGATGCAGAACCGAGTGTTCTTCGTTGGGCCCGCATATGGGAAAACCAAGATCGCATGGATGAAGGGTGCGAAAGCCTTTGTTCTGCCCTCATATTCCGAGAGTTTCGGAATCGTGGCAGTTGAGGCAATGGCGTGCGGATGTCCGGTTGTCCTCACCCCTGAAGTAGGTATTGCCGAAATCATAAGAGATTCCGGCGCTGGCCTAATTGCTGGACGCACGCCAGAAGAGATCGCTAAAGCGATCTACGCTCTTACCTCGGATCCAGAAAAGTGCCGACGAATGGGTGAATTTGGCCGCAGAGCGGCTACAGAACTGTTCTCCTGGGACGCCATCGCGGCGACAATGGAAGCAGCCTATCGGCATAGATGCCCGATTTAACGACGGCCGATCGATAATAGTTTGTTAAGCAAACCCCTGTCGACGGCACGACGTCTAGTCAAGTTGAATTTTTCGCATGACTAAAAAAGTCATCAGCGCCATCATTCTCACGCATAATGAGGAGGACAATATTTGCGCATGCTTGGAGAGCATCCAAGCACGGTACGAGACGTTCGTCGTGGATTCTGGAAGCACGGATCGCACGATCGACGTGTGCGCAAATTATGGAGTGCGCGTTTTTCATCATGCATACGAGAATCACGCCAGCCAGTGGAAATGGGCATTGGAGAATGTTCCCATCAGCACCACATGGGTTCTTGCGCTTGACGCAGATTTTGTGATCACGCCGAGTCTGATTGAAAGAATCGATCGGGATCTTGTGACAATTCCTGATGATGTCGACGGGGTGTACGTGCGACACTTGTACAAATTCGGCTGGGGTACCATCCGCCGTGGGGGTACCAAAAAACATTGGCTACGCATCGTGCGCCACAACAGGGCGTGGCCAGATGCCGGGGATCTCGTCGATTTCCGTTTCGTTGTGGATAGACGCACTATTGTTTGGAATGAGACGGTTCTTGAATACAACCGAAAGGATGATGACATTTCAATATGGCTTAGCAAACAAGATAAGTTTGCGCTGCGGTTGGCGGTCGAGGAAGAACTTCGGCGCAGGGGTCTCCACGGGTGGGATAGCAAACCTCGCCTTCTCGGCACAGTGGACGAGCGATTTGCGTGGCTACGTGATCGCTGGTTAAAGCTGCCGCTGTTCGTTCGGCCAGTACTGTACTTCCTCTACCGTTACATCATAGCTGCCGGCGCTCTCGATGGGCGGGCAGGATTCCTGTATCACGTGCTTCAAGGCTTCTGGCTAAGGCTCATTGTCGATTGGAAAACTGTGGAATTGAGGAACATTCGTCTAGATGATGAAGGCTTGCGGGTTTTCGGAAGGCTAATGCTGGAAACTCGTAGTGGATCAGTTTCCGAAGTGCATCGACTTTTGCAGCAACGTACTCGATCGCAATTCGAGCCCGTCGAAATCTCCAACTGAACCGTCGCGCATCTGTGATCATTCTCGGCCTGAACGCATTCCACGGTGACTCGAGCGCAGCGATCGTCCGTGATGGCGTCCTTGTGGCCGCCGCGGAAGAAGAGCGATTCCGTCGCCTCAAACATTGGGCGGGATTCCCAAGGGAGGCCATTCGCTATTGCCTGCGCGCGGCCAAGGCAGAGTTGCGTGACGTAGATCACATCACAGTCAATCAAAATAGCCGCGCCCATCTCATGCGAAAGCTCACGTATTTTTTCGGTTCGCGTCCCGACCTTGGTTTGGTACTCGATCGCCTGCGCATGCGCCGGCGGCGTGAGAGCATTTCAGAGTTGTTGGCCAAAGCATTTCCCGGAGAGCAGTTCCACGGAAAGCTCCATCACATTGAGCATCATCTCAGCCATCTGTCATCGGCCTTTTACGTCTCGCCATTCGATCAGGCATCTGTCGTTTCGGTGGACGGCTTTGGTGATTTCTCGAGCGCGGCGTGGGGCACGGCATATGATCAGAGTATCGATATCGAGGGTCGCGTCTACTTTCCGCACTCATTAGGCATTTTCTACCAGGCAATCACCCAGTATCTCGGCTTTCCCCACTATGGCGACGAATACAAGGTGATGGGGCTTGCCCCTTATGGAAAGCCTTTGCGACTTGGGGAAATGCGGCAGGTCGTTCGACTCAATGATGATGGTTCTTTCGTCCTAAACTTGAGCTTGTTTCGCCATTATCGCGAGCGCATCTCATTCGAATGGGCTGACGGTTCGCCGCAGTTTGCGGATTTGTTCACGCCGGCTCTTGAAAGCCTGCTCGGTCCGCGTCGCTCGCCCGCTGACCCTCTTGAGCAGCGGCATCACGACATCGCGCGATCCGCGCAGGCCATGTATGAGGAGGCATTCTTCCATCTCTTGCGCTCGCTTCAAGAAAAGTCGGGCTTGACCGATCTTGCGTTGGCGGGCGGTTGCGCAATGAATTCTGTTGCTAACGGCAAGGTGCGGCGACTGACACCCTTCAGGCGAGTCTATGTTCAAGCGGCTGCGGGGGACGCCGGCGGTGCGATTGGTTCTGCATTTGCGCTCTGGCATCAGTTGGGCGGCAAGCGCACCTTCGTCATGGATCACGCTTATTGGGGGCCTTCGGCGACGCCGACAGAGATTGCTGATCTGGTGCAAGGTAGGCGATCGGATATTGATGGATGTGGATGCGTCATAGAGCAAATTTCCGACGAAATGACTCTTTGTAAAGGGGTGGCCGCTGCCATTGCGGACGGCAAGGTGGTTGGCTGGTTTAGTGGTCGCATGGAATGGGGTCCACGCGCGCTCGGTAATCGTTCGATCGTCTGTGATCCGCGCCGAGCGGACATGAAACAGATTCTCAATGCCAAGATAAAACGCCGCGAGTCGTTCCGGCCATTCGCGCCTTCAGTTCTTGATCGAGCCGTATCGCAGTGGTTTGAGGAGGACGACGACGTTCCTTTCATGATGCAGGTCTTTCAAATTCGCGAGGAAAGGCGGAGCGCAGTTCCGGCTGTCACTCATGTAGACGGCTCAGGTCGATTGCAGACCGTTCATAGGGAGACGAATCCTCGCTACTATCAATTGATCGAACAGTTCGAAGCGATAACGGGGGTGCCAATGGTTCTCAACACGTCGTTCAACGAGAACGAGCCGGTGGTTTGTCGACCAGAAGAGGCGCTCGATTGCTTTTTGAGAACGAAGATGGATGTCCTGGTTCTCGGCGAAACAGTGGTATCGCGCCGATGAGCGTCACCTTAGGATATTTTCAAAGTTGATTTCATAGCGCGCCGCGAATTACTCGATCTAAGGTCGCATGCGACTCCCTTCAATTCCACGCGCAATCGCGGTCTAAACTCTCAAGATTGACGATCCTCGGCCGGAGCGCGCAATGCGTCGCTCCGGCCGAAACTTTTACGCTGCAATTCGGCGAGCTGTTCGCGCGACCTCACGACGCGCTCGGCGCCGGCACGTCCGCGCGCGAACGTTTTACTTTTCCGCGGGTTGCGGCCGACGTTATTTGCGCGTGAGAGACGAACGCCGCAAAGCGTTCCTTTGCCCCGGGGTGTACGGCCGCGAGGCGTTCTCCTCGCCTGCCTTCCCCGCAATTAACCGCTCAATTCTTTCCAGCGGCGAAAAGCCTTAACGGCCCGAGATTGTTTCGATCCCGACCAACTGCGCAAAAGCAATCGCGGGCCAGCCGCTTAGCGCACGCATTTATCTGAATTTAATGGCGCACGCGGAACCACTGTTCCGTGCGGATTTAACCAAAAACTCGTTGCATTATCCCTTTTTTTACTAATGAATTGGGGCTGTCACTTGGGGGTGGCATCCTAAGCAGAGACTTAACGCAAGTATTGCCGGAGGGGGCAGGGGGGTAGCGTATGCGTGCGACTGTGGACGCGCGTTCGAAGAATGAGCGGCGGCTCGTTCGTCCATCCAATCAAGTCATCACTCCAAGCGTACAGACAGACGTGCAGGCGTTGCGGGCGCCGAACGGCGATGCGCGGCCCCTTGATTTTCCTGCGCAGCGCATCGCTGCAAACGAACCGCCGCGTCCGCAAGCAGCGAACGGCTCGCCAGCTCCTGTTGTCGAGCAAAAGATCGCTGAGCCAAACTCGCCGCCGCAAACTCCCGCGGTAGTGCCGGCACCGGCTGCTTCGGCTCCAGCATCCGCGCCCGCCAAGCGCGCCTATCCCGCACCCGCGGAGATGCCGACGCAACAGCACGCGTCGGGCATTCGTTTCGATTTCAATGACGGTTGCCGCGTCACGTTCCCCGAGCAAGAGCATCCGTGGCGCGTGCGTCTCACCGATCTCGAAACCGGCAACATCCTGTTCGAGACCGAGCTGAAGACCGGCCGTGTCAACAGCATGAAGCGTTACTTCGTGCGCTTCCGTGTCGAGGTGTGGCAGCAGGACAAGGTCGTCCTCAGCCACGAATATTCGGCCGCTGATCGCGAGGTGCTGGTCCAGTTTCCGATCGGCACGCTCGGCGACACCGTCGGCTGGTTTCCCTATGCGGTGAAATTCCAGGAGCTGCACAAGTGCAAGCTCACTTGTGCGATGGCGGAGAAGCTCATCCCGCTGTTCAAGGATGCTTATCCCCACATCAGCTTCGTCTCTCATGAAGAGGTGAAGGTCGAGAAGTTCTATGCGACCTACAGCATGGGCCTGTTCTTCGACGACAAGGACGGCATCTTCCAACCCTGCGACTTCCGCTTCGTCGGCCTGCATCGCACTGCCGGCTACATTCTTGGCGTTGATCCCACCGAGGTGCCGCCGCGCATCGTCATTCCGGAAGACACGCGGCCGATCCCGGAGCCCTATGTCTGCATTGCCGTGCAGAGCACGACGCAGAGCAAGTACTGGAACAATCCGAACGGCTGGCGCGAGATCGTGAAATTTCTCAAGGCCGCCGGCTATCGCGTCATCTGCATCGACCAGAAGCCGACGCACGGCACCGGCATTGTCTGGAATCACATCCCGCACGGCGCCGAGGATATGACCGGTGACCTTCCGATTGCGGAACGCGCGCGCTGGATGAAGCACGCCGAGTTCTTTGTCGGTCTGTCCAGCGGGCTGTCATGGCTCGCCTGGGGCGTCGGCGTGCCGGTGGTGATGATCAGCGGCTTCACGCACCCTCTGAACGAATTCGCCACGCCGTATCGGGTGATCAACTATCACACCTGCAACAGCTGCTGGAACGATCCGCATCATCGTTTCGACCACTCGGACTTCATGTGGTGTCCGCGGCACAAGGACACGCCGCGGCAGTTCGAGTGCACGCGCCTCATCACCGTCGATCACGTCAAGGCGACGCTGCAACAGATACCGGGATTTGGAAGTGGGAAATTGAGAACAGCTTCCTGAGACATCTCGCCAAGGCATAGGCCCCCGACCGTGTCATGACCAGCGCCTACATCGTATCAGGCGGTCAGACGAGTAGCGGCATCACCCTCAATAGCGGTGATACGCTGACGATTCTGTCGGGTGGCGTCGTAAGCGCAACGACCGTCAACAGCAGCGGCGCAGAGACGATCAGCGGCGGCACCGCGAGCGGAACGACCGTCAACAGCGGCGGCCTCGTGACGGTTTCCTCTGGCGGTCTGGATTCCAGCGCTACCGTCAGCAGCGGCGGCGTCGTTTCCGTCGTATCAGGTGGCCAGGCGGTCTCTGATAAGATCTTGAGCGGCGGTATCATCGATGTCTTCTCCGGCGCGTCGACGACTGCGACGTTGATTTCCGGCATCAGCGGAACAAACGGCAGCACCGGCTCTACTGGCAAGGAGATCCTTATTGGAGGAACAGCCTCCAACACGACCGTCTCCAGCGGCGGCGCGCTAGTCATCTCGGCGGGCTCCGCCTATGCCACGACGGTTTACAGTGGCGGTGTGCTGTCGTTGTCCGCAGGCTTCACAAGCGGCGCGACGATTTCGAACGGCGGCGTGGAATTTGTCCGCAATACTGCGATCGCCAGCGCCAATCAGGTTTATGCGCACGGCTCCGGCCAGGGTGTCATTGTTTCAAGTGGCGGGCAGACGTTCGGCGACATCATCTTCAACGGCGGCAACGAATTCCTGTCGAGCGGCGCGATCGCCAGCAACACCTCGGTCACCAGCGGCGGCTCGCTGACGATCGGCAGTGGTGGTTCCGCGGTCTCCGCGACGCTTGTCGGTGTGAGCGGGAGTACCGGTGGGCTCGCGAGCGCGACCGAAACGATATCGTCCGGTGGTACCGCGTCCTTCACCACGGTTTCCAGCGGAGGCAACGTTTTCGTTTCCTCGGGGACTGTCATCAGCACCAGCGTGCTGAGCGGCGGCAAGATGTTCATCTCGTCGGGTGGTGTCGCCTCCGTTACCCAGGTCGTCGGCGGTAACGTTACGGTCTCCTCCGGCGGTGCGACCGTTTCGGCTTCGCTCACGAGCTCCGGCACCAATCTCGGATTTGAAACGGTTTCTAGCGGCGCCACTGCGACGGCGACGCTCGTTTCTGCCGGCGGCCACTTTCACATTTCGGCCGGAGGCATCGTCTCCAACACCACCGTGTCCAGCGGCGGATGGTTCGAACTGTTCGGCGGCGCTACGGCGAGCGGTTACACGATCAGCTCCGGCGGCACGCTGGCGATCGGTTCTGGCTATACCAACAGCGGTTACGTCGTCGGCAGCGGGACGATCCTCAACGTTCAGTCTGGCGCTACCGATCTCAACACGACGGTCACTGGATTCGGAAGCCTCGAATTCGTTACCTCCGGTGCGACCGTCAGCGGCACCATCGTCTCGAGCGGCGCCTCCGAATTCGTCAATTCCGGCGCCGTCGTATCGAACGTCACCGTGTACGGCGGCGGCAATGTCAATGTCAGCGCCTTCGGCTCGGTGGTGTCGCTGACGCTGAGTGGGAGTGGAGGGGCGATCGCCAATACGTTCGTACTGGGGGGCACCGTCACCAGCACAACGATTGATGCCGGCGGCAGCGAGATCGTTCTGTCGGGTGGTAGCGTCAGCAGCACATCGATCAACGGCGGCGCGCTGAATGTTTCCTCCGGCGCCGTTGCCGGCGGCACGACAATCAACAATGGCGGCACTGAATTCATCTTTACCGGGGGCACCGATTCCGGTGCGGTCATCAACAGCGGCGGCAATCAAAGCGGCTACGTTTCCGGCAGCGCAATCGGCACGATTGTCAGCGGAGGGGGTTCGCAGACGGTCCTGGGTTTCGCGGGCAATACGACCGTCGATTCCGGAACCCAGATCCTCTACAGCGGCGCCACCGCGAGCGGTACGACGATTACTGATGGCGGCCTGCAAACCGTCTTCGGCAATGCGCTGGCGACGAACACCATCATCAATGTCGGTGACCAGGAAGTCTACGGTTCGGCCGCATCGACCACCGTCAACAATTTCGGCCTGCAGTTCGTTGGCAGTGACGTGTCGATCGGCAGCGCCACCGGCACCACTGTCAATTCCGGTGGTGAGCAAGACGTCATCGGCGGAGCCGAGACGTTTGGTACCGTTGTCAATGCTGGCGGTACCGAAATTGTGTCTTCCGCCGGCATCGCCAGCGGTAGCCAGATTTTCGGCTCGGTGACGGTCCAGTCCGGGGGCACTGTCAGCAATGGCACTGTGAATGCCGGCGGCCGGCTCGACGTATCCGGCCAGGCGATTGCCTCGTTGGTCGGCTTCGGCGGCAGCGAGACGGTCGAGGCGGGCGGTTCCGACACCAATGCAACGGTGAGCGGCTCGCTGGTGGCTTTCGCTGGCGGCACTGTGAATAACGCGACGGTGGCCAGCGGGGGTACGTTGGAGCTGTTCGGCGGCGCGAACCTCAGCGGCAATCTCGCGATCGGTGCCGGTGGATCATTCGAGGCCGGCTCTGGCTACACCGTCAGCGGCGTGATCGTCAGCTCTGGGCAGACGCTGATCGTCGCCTCGGGGGGTACGGCACTCAATACGACGGTCGAGAGCGGCGGCGTGCTCGACATCCTTGCCGGCGGCAGCGCCAGCGGCACCGTGAACAGCGGTGGCACGGTGATCGGCGGTATTTCGAGCTTTGTAGTCAGCAGCGGCGTCACCAACATTGTCGCTTCCGGCCAGACCGACGTCGGCGACATTATTCTCAGCGGCGGCACTGAGATCGTGTCCTCGGGGGGCATTGTCAGCTCGACCACGGTCTCCGGCGGCTTGCTCGAGTTGCTCGGCGGCTCAATCAACCACGGGATGACGATCTCGAGTGGCGGCATCCTCGAGCTTTTCGGCAATGTTGTGCCGGGAATTGTCGCTAACACCTTCCTGCCTGGCGCCACGGTCGAGTTCGGCTCCGGCTACGTCACCAGCGACGTCAACATTGCGACGTTCAATAATGGCGTCACCGCGGTCGTTTTGTCCGGCGCCTCTGCGGTTGGCGTCACCATCAACGCCGGTGCCGAGCTTATCGTCTCGTCTGGCGGCAGCAACAACTCGGCGACGATCAACAGCGGCGGTACGTTGTTGCTGGTCGGCGGTGCGACCAACGTCTCGGGCACGACCACGCTCAGCTCCGGTGCGACAGTCGAGTACAGCGCAGGATTCAGCGCCGGGCGCACCTACACCAACGGGGTCACTGCAATCTTCCTGTCTGGTGGCGTCGCCAGCGGTACGACCGTTTCCAGCGGCGCCACCGAAATCATCTCCTCAGGCGGCGTGATCAGCAGCACGACGATCTCCAGCGGCGGCGTGCTCGAGCTCCTTGCCGGCGCGGTGACCAGCGGCAGCACCGTCACGATCGGTTCCGGCGGCGTTCTCGAGATCGGCTCCGGCTTCACCGTGAGCGGCGGCACGGTCAGTGCTGGCGAGACCGAGCTTGTGCTCGCGGGCGGCACGATCAGCACGACGACGGTCGCCAGTGGTGGCGTGCTCGAGCTCTTGAGCGGCTCCTTCAACAATGGCACGACCATCTCGAGCGGCGGCACGCTTGAATTCTTTGGGACGGTCACGCAGAACGGCGGCAATACGCTGCTGTCCGGCGCCATCATCGAGATCGGGTCTGGCTTCGTCACCCGCAGCGGCTCGACGTGGGGCAATGGCGTGACAGCCATTGCGCTTTCCGGTGGCTTCGTCTCCTCGGTGAACGTCAACAGCGGCGCGACGCTGACGGTCTCCTCCGGCGGCAGCATCAGCAACACCATTATCAACAGCGGTGGCACCGTCTTTATCCTTGGCGGGGCCAACACCAACGGCGCGTCGTTTACGCTCTCCTCCGGCTCGACCGTCGATTACGGTTCGGGCTTCACCGCGGGCCGTGGCTTCGGCTCGGGCGCCACCGCGATCTTCCTTTCCGGCGCGGCTGCGAATGGAACCACCGTTTCCGCCGGTGCCACCGAAATCATGTCCTCAGGCGCGACCCTGGTCAGTACGACAGTGTTGAGCGGTGGACTTCTCGAACTGATGAACGGCGCGATCGTCAGCGGTAACATGAATGTCTCGTCCGGCGGCACGGTCGAGATCGGCTCCGGCTATACGATCAGCGGCGCCACGATCAGCAATGGACAGACGCTGGAGATTGCGGCCGGCGGGACTGCCGTCAACACCATTGTCTTGAGTGGCGGTGTGCTCGAGGTCCTTTCCGGCGGCAGCGTCAGCGGGACGACCGTTTCCAGCGGCGGTACTGCGAATGACGTGCCGGCTATCACGTCCATGGTTGCTTCGCCGACCAGCGGCGCACTCGCGGCGGGAGCCACTGTCTCGTTGACCGTTAACTTCAACGAATCTGTGACGGTCAACACCTTTGGCGGCGCACAGGTCCCGACACTGTCACTCAATGATGGCGGTGTCGCTACTTACGATTCCGTCAATTCAACGCCGACAGCCGCGATCTTCGACTACACGGTCCAATCGGCCGACAATACCTCTGCGCTATCTGTAACGAAGTTCAACTTGAATGGCGCCACCATTCAGGATTCTGCCGCGAACAATCTCATCACCAACAGCTTCCCCACCAATTCATCCGGTCCGGAAATCGAAGGCACGCTTCCGTCGATGAACGTGGTCATCAACGGGGTGATGGGCCACGGCGCGGCCGTTCAGGGCCTCAATCAGTTCCTTGGCTTTGGCGATAGCAATATGGATAGCGGGTATTTTTACACGCATCCTATTTCGCTGAATTCCTCGAGTGAGGCGCAATATCAACTATCGGTCTCCGCCGGTGGCGGCATCCCGACCACACTGAACGGCGCGATGAATTCCGTCCTGCTCGCGCAGGACCTCGGGCTTACGGCGATTCCGATCGGCGAAGCGGGCGGCACCAACTACGCGGCGAGCGGAGCGACGGTTTCCGGCGCGCTGACAAACTCGCAAGCGCCGTCGGTCCTGAACCAGATCGCGAGCTACTTGTCCGGCACCAACAACGTCGCCGACCCGAACGCCATCTACGAGATCACTGGCGGCGGCAACGACGCCAAGATTGCCGCGACCCTGAGCGGCACGACGGCGCAAGACAATTTTATGATCCAGGAGGCCAACGATCTGGCCCAGGGGATCGAACAGCTTTACGCGGCGGGCGCGCGCTATTTTGTCGACAGCAATCTCGACGGAACCGGCAATCTAGGAAAGTTCTTCAATACGACGCTTTGGTCCGATCTTGGCTCTGCGGGCATTCCGCTGCTCGCCGGCCAGGTCAAGCAGAACGTCATCAACGCGGTCGATGCCAACCCCTCGGCCTACGGCATTACTAATACGCTGCAGCCGCCGATCGGCCCGTTCACCAGCTCCAATCCGTACAGTACCTCTAACGGCGGCGCCGACATCAATCCAACTCCGTCGACGACGTCTGCGTCTTGGGCGCTCTTCGCAACGCAAATGGTCTCGCCCGACGCGGGCCAGACATATCTGTGGGCTGACGACGAGCATCTGGCCGCCGCAGGGCAGCAGATCGAGGCCAACTACTTCTACAATTCGATCGAGAACGCGGTCCCGACAGTTTCTGAGACGCTGACTGCCAGCCCGAACCTTGTCGGCAACAGCTTCGATCAGAACACCGCGACGATCTCCTACCAGTGGCAGACTTTGGCGTCCGGCCAATCCGTCTGGGCCAACATTTCGGGTGCGACGACCTCGGCCTACATCGTGCAGTCGGCGGATCTTGGCTCGCAGCTGCGCGTCCAGGCTTCGTACACGGATAACGCCGGTCAGACCGTCACGACGTTCAGCCCGCCGACGCTTGCGGTCGTCGGCAGCGCCTCTTCTTCGGGGATCGACGTTTCCTACAGCTCCGTCGACAGCGGGACGACATATACGGTTGCCGCGGGGCAAACCGACGTCGGCGACTTCGTCCTCGGCGGCGGCACCGGCATCGTCTCGTCCGGCGGCACGATCAGCAATACGACCGTCAAGTCGGGCGGTACGCTCGAGCTCATCGGCGGCGCTTCGATCCATAATACGACGGTCAATTCCGGGGCCGCCGTCGAGATCCTTTCCGGTTTCAATGTGTCCTCGGGCGTCAATCTTGGGCTGCTCGGTGGCGCAACGCTCATCGTCGGCAACGGTGGCACTGCCACGAGCAATACGCTGATCAACGCCACGGTCAGCGTCACCTCCGGCGGCGTTGTGAGTGGCAACTACGTCAGCTCCGGCGGCGTGGTCAGCGTCGGCGTCGGCGGCTTCTGCGACAGCGGCAGCGTCGGCTTCGGCGGCTCGGCTTTTGTGGGTGGCTCCGCCAGCGCCACCACCGTGTTCTCCGGCGGCGTCGAGACGGTCCAAGGTGGCGGCGTTGTGACCGGCGCCAACATCCTTTCCGGCGGCCTTGCCGTGGTTTCTCTCGGAGGGACGGAAAGCGGCATCATGGTCGGCTCGAGCGGCACAGAAAATGTGCTCGGGCTGGATGTCAGCGGCATCGTCAACCCGGGTGGCACGCAGGTCGTCTTTGCCGGCGGCATTGCGAGCGGGACGGAGGTCGATTCGGGCGGCACGCAAATCGTCTCCTCTGGCGGTGTCGCCAGCGGCGCCACCATCAACAGTGGCGACGTGCAATATGTGGACTCCGGCGGCACGGCGATTGGCACAGTGCTCGCCGGCGGCACGGAATACGTCTCGTCGGGTGGTGTCGCCAGCAACACGGTGGTCTCGAGCGGCGGCATCGAGATTATTTCTTCGGGCGGTGTTGCGAGCGGCGTGACGGTGCTCAGCGGTGGCACACTCGATGTACTCGCTGGTGGGAATGCTTCTGGCGTCGTTAACAGCGGCGGCACTGTCAATGGTGGTGGAACGACCGTTGTCAGCGGCCAGACATATGTTGTCTCGTCGGGCCAGACGGACAACAGTGACGTTGTGCTCAGCGGCGGCACGGAAGTCGTGTTGTCGGGCGGGACGACGATCACGACGACGATCAGCAGCGGCGGCATCGAGATTGTTTCCTCAGGCGGCGTGGCCAGCACCACGAATGTGCTGAGCGGCGGCATCCTGAGCGTGCAGTCCGG
>Ga0070741_10000509_pt1 | contig 140368 bp, 122 predicted proteins | sample Coa_R1_4_FD_66440 | JGI IMG/M metagenome (GOLD analysis project Ga0070741, IMG submission 66440) | Surface soil microbial communities from Centralia Pennsylvania, which are recovering from an underground coalmine fire - Coalmine... | ecosystem: Environmental > Terrestrial > Soil >... | reverse complement strand
AGGAAGATATGGCGCAGTTTTTGCACCATATGCAGTTTTAGCTGCTGGCAGTGTAACTTAGGTCAGACTAGCAACTGAATTTTGCGCATTGTTTTCACCCTTTGCGCAGTTGACAGGACTATTATCCCAACATACCTATCCCAAAAGAATATGGAAAGCAAAGTCAAGATAGGAATAGCTGCTGCCATTGTAGCTGTAATTATCGCTGTTTCAGTGCCGCTTTTGGTATTGCCAGCATCAAAAACAACTGCAAGCCCTGGCGGCGAAATAGCAACCGAACAAAAGACGCTGAGAATAGGGTATTTCCCGAACATCAACCACGCGCAGGCAGTGATTGGGCTTGGAAATGGAGATTTCCAAAAGGCATTGGGTAGCAACGTCAAAGTCACTACCCAAGTGTTTAACGCTGGACCATCAGCAATCACTGCATTGTTTGCAAACCAGATTGACGCGACCTATATTGGTCCAAACCCTGCAATCAATGGCTACGTGCAATCTAACGGCGAAGCACTGCGCATTATTTCCGGAGCAGCCAGTGGCGGAGCAGTGTTTGTAGTAAGAAATGACGCCGGCATAAATTCTCCGGCTGACCTTGGCAACAAGAAATTTTCTTCTCCACAGCTTGGCAACACGCAGGATGTTGCGTTGCGCACCTACTTGCTTGAACACGGCTACAAGACTAAGGAGAATGGAGGAAACGTGGAAATAACTCCGGCCACGAACGCCGATATCTTTACGCTGATGGTAAAGAAGGATATCGACGGCGCGTGGGTTCCGGAACCTTGGGGAGCCAAATTAGTCAAGGAGGCCAATGGCAAAATACTCGTAGATGAGAGAAGCCTGTGGCCGGACGGGAAATTCGTTACCTCCCAGATCATCGTTAGGACAGACTATTTGCAAAAGAACCCAGACGTGATAAGGAAGCTGCTTGAAGCAAATATTGACGAAACCAACTGGATAAACAATAACCCGGACGAGGCTGTCAAGGTGTTCAACGAAGAGCTCAACAAGCTTACCGGCAAGACGATACCGGAGGATGAGTTCAAGGATGGATTTTCACGGCTCACGCTAACGTGGGATCCTGTAAAGGACTCACTGTTCAAGTCAGCCAGCGACGCGTTTAACGCCGGATTCTTTGACAAGAACCCTGACCTGTCTGGAATCTATGACCTCCGGATACTGAATGACGTCCTGAAGGAAAAAGGCCTGCTCACAATAAGCTAACGCGTTGAAGGGCAACCGCCCACTCTTTTTTCATAATCTATATTGACAACAGTGTATCATGTTGGATATCCTTTTCTTCCATTGTCACCTAACCAACGACGACCCAACACGTTGAGGTTGTTGGAGGCCCCAGCAGCCGGCATTTGCCCCCATCCTACGAAGGCTATGGGGTTCCAACCACCAACCTCGGCTTGACCCTTGCGATCAAAATATTTTCACACGGAATTAAAATTTGGCTGTTGATTTCTGCTATAGAGAATACGTGATCCTTATAGAACTATTGAGAGATAAGTGAAGTACAACGACTAACGTTTAATCCCTATTTTCTTGCATCTCAACCATGCATAACGTAGAAAGACAGCACAAGTTTTTGATATGGTTTGTCGCAGGCATGCTTTTGGCATCATCGGTGGCAGTAGCCATGTCTGCACGGGCCTATGCACAAAGCACAGCAACAATCAACGGCGCAGGCGCAACCTTTCCATTTCCATTGATCGATAAATGGCGGGTAGAGTACCAGAAGGTACAACCCGGCGTCAGCATCAACTACCAGTCGATTGGAAGCGGCGGAGGGATAAAACAGTTTACTGCAAACACGGTTGACTTTGGCGCAAGCGATGCTCCCCTGACGGATGCCCAGAGACAGGCCCTGCCGGGACCGGCAGTCCACATACCAGAGACTATCGGGTCTGTCGTGGTTGTCTATAATATTCCGGGATTCAACCAGAAAGGATTAAAGCTTACAGGACCGATAATCGCGGATATCTACCTTGGCAAGATCTTCAAGTGGGATGACCAGAGGATAAAGGACCTGAACCCCGGAGTGCCACTGCCAAGCCAGAACATCCAAGTCTTTAGAAGGTCAGACGGCTCTGGCACAACATTCGTATTTACCAGCTATCTCTCTTCACAAAGCGCTGAATGGAAGAGCAAGGTTGGAGCTAGCACGTCAGTCCAGTGGCCTATTGGAAGAGGCGCAAACGGAAATGAGGGACTAGCAAGCTCTGCAAAAGGCACCCAATTTTCAATTGCGTACGTTGAACTTGCCTATGCGCTGACCACACACATGAACTATGCATACATACAAAACGGTGCGGGCAACTTTATCGAGCCAACCCTGGATTCAACCAAAGCGGCAGTTACAACAGCTGCAACCAACCTCCCGAAAGGAGAAGAATCATGGAGTGGCGTGTCGTTGCTGAATGCAAACGCCTCAGACGCGTACCCGATTGCAAGCTTTACCTACCTGCTTCTCTACAAAGACCTGAGCACAAACACACACATAGATAGCATGGACAAGGCCAAGGCAATAGTGAATTTTGTGTCATGGGCCATAACAGACGGTCAGCAGTTTGCACCTTCTCTGTCGTATGTGCCATTGCCCGACTCTGTCGTGAACGTGGACAAAGCAACACTTGCTTCCTTGACCTACAAGGGTGAACAGGTGCTTGGAACAACGACACCCCCACCCCCAACATGCACACCGCCGCAAGTTCTGCAGGATGGACAATGTGTAACACCACAACCGCAGCCCCAACCATTCACAGTGTCGTCAACTCTTGATGGAAACAGCTACTCGATCAGCGGAAAATCAACAGCAAATGTAAAAGCCACCTCATTCACCATCAGCCCGACAACAAAGTCGGTAAAGGTCCAGATCCAAGGGCAGGGCGACGCTGAACTGACATTGCCAAAGAGTATGATCAGCGGCATAACTATGGTAATGGCTGGAGGACAGCAAATAACTCCTACAAAAACTGAAACCGCAGATTCGACAACCATCAAGTTCACTGTTCCACAAAATACAGACTCCGTAGAAATCGTCGGAACAACAGTGGTACCTGAATTTGGTACTATTGCAGCCCTGCTAATGGCCATCTCGATCGCTGCAATCATCGGATACGCTAGATTCGCAAGAAGCAACAGCAGCTTGACAGTTGGGCGCTTTTAAGCCCAGCCGTCACTTTTTCTTTTTTTTAACTATATAGTTCATTTTGATCTATGTTATCTCGGTTGACAATCGTAAAATACAGAATATTCGCAAATGAGCTTGAATAGGCGGTAGTAAGAGCATTACAGCTAGATCCGCGACAGAACGCAAGAATTACTTGTCTTCATTTTTCCTGAGTGGAAAAACAAGAGGGGATCGCGTATTCAAGTGGATAGTGATAGGCGCTGCAGGTTACTCCCTTCTCATGCTAGCCCTTGTAGCATTTTCTGTGATGCAGGGTTCAGGTCCTATCTTTTCTTTTGAAGGAGTCCGTTTTCTTTTCGGCACTGATTGGAATCCCGTTGAAGGCCGTGAATCATACGGAGCTCTGCCGTACGTGGTTGGAACCCTTGTCAGCTCTGCAATCGCAATGGCCATTGGCGTTCCTATCAGCCTAGGAATAGCCATATTTATTTCAGAGATAGCCCCTTCAAAAATTGGTACTCCTGTAAGTTTTGTAGTAGAGATACTTGCGGCAATCCCAAGTATAATCTACGGTCTGTGGGCTCTTTTTGTCTTCAGATTCTGGATTGCAGATTATATCGAAATGCCCCTGTACAATGCTTTTGGAGGATCCGTGCCTTTCTTTGCCCAGACTCCTTTTGGGTTGGATGTCTTTAGCGCAGGAATCGTTCTTGCCATCATGATCATCCCGATAATCTCCTCTATTTCTAGGGAAATACTAAAGGCCATTCCAAACTCGCAGAGAGAAGCAGCATACAGTCTCGGAGCTACGCGGTGGGAGACAGTCTGGAAAGTCTTGTTTCCCTATGCAAAAGCCGGGTTCCTTGGGGCTGCAATTATTGGTCTTGGCAGGGCGGTAGGCGAAACAATGTTGGTGACCATGATAATAGGAAATGCCATTGGAATAGACGCGATTCCCACATCTCTTTTCAGCCCAAGCCAGACGCTGTCAAGCGTTATAGCCAACGAATTCAATGAGGCAGCTACACCATTACACTCATCCGCATTGATCGGGCTTGGGGCTGTGCTCTTTTTGCTGACAATGGCGATAAACATTGGCGCTCGGCTGCTTGTTTCAAGGATGGTCAAAGTTGTGCCGCAAGGGAGGGAATAAGATGGCAGAAGAAAAATACCAAAAGCACAAGCAGGCTATTCAGGACGCGATATCGAAGAGCAAAGCCCGGCGCAAGATGGCTGACAAAATATTCACAGGGATAACAATAGCATGCATCGCAGTAGCTATGATACCGCTTGGCAGCATTCTGATTGAAGTGGTGAAAAATGGCGCTTCAGCCATAACCTTTGAATTCCTTACACAGCCGCAAGGCGACATTGTTAATGGCGGCGGTGGCATAGGCCCAGCAATACAGGGGACGATGTTTGTCGTAGCATTTGCATCATTGATAGCCGTGCCAGTAGGAATCTTGTCGGGAGTCTATCTCTCTGAATATGCTGGCAATGCAAGGTTTGCCTACACTGTCAGGTTCTTTAACAGCGTCATGACCGGTCTTCCGTCAATAGTTGTTGGCATAGTTGGATACATCATATTGGTCATCACGGTAGGCTCATTCAACATCACGGCAGGCGCAGTCGCGCTGTCGATAATCATGATACCAATTGTAATGGGTGTCACGGAGGAAACGCTAAAACTTGTTCCAAACTCTGTCAGAGAAGCTGGCCACTCGCTTGGTATCCCAAAATGGAAAGTAACAATGTTCATAACGCTCAATAGCGCCAAAAACGGCGTCATGACCGGGATTGTGCTTGGCATCTCCAGAATAGCTGGCGAAACCGCGCCGCTGATCCTAACGATATTGGGCACGAGCCTGTTCTTCCAAGGATTGACAAACCCGGTAGATGCCCTGCCGCTCAGGATCTGGAGGCTTGCAACACAGCCGTATGAGCACTCTCATTCATTTGGGTGGGGCGGGGCTCTCATACTCATATTGATGGTCCTGTGCCTGAGCATAGTGTTGAGGATGGCCATGTCGCGCAGGCTAAAACTGGCGGCTGCAAAGATGTAGTCTATGGTCTTCTACATGATCTATGTAGGGAATTATTAATTATCCGACATGCCCGGCTTCTCTTGGATGACGGCAAGCGAGTATGCCAGTGAACTTGCTTCACAGGATGACGCTAACCCCACTTACAAAGTTTCTATAAGAAACCTTGATTCTTGGTTTGGAGCCAAGCAGGCTCTAAAGAGCATTAACCTTGACATAAAGGAGAATACCGTTACTGCAATCATCGGTCCGTCGGGATGCGGCAAGACCACCCTTATTCGATGCCTGAACCGCATGAACGAAATGACTCCCGGCGCGGCGGTAAAGGGCCACGTGTACCTTGATGGCACGGACATTTATGGCAAGGTCGATCCCGTGATAATCAAAAGGCGCATAGGGATGGTCTTCCAAAAACCAAACCCCTTTCCCACCATGAGCATCTATGACAACGTGGCGGCCGGATTAAAGCTCAACGGCATCAGGGACAAGAAGCTGATAAACGAGATAGTGGAAGAGAGTCTGAAGGATGCCGCATTATGGGACGAAGTAAAAAACGAGCTGGACAAGCCCGGCATCAGCATATCCGGGGGTCAGCAGCAAAGGCTTTGCATTGCAAGGGCGCTAGCTATGCAGCCCGAAGTGCTCCTGATGGACGAGCCCACCTCAGCACTCGATCCGATAGCGTCTTCCAAGATAGAGGAGCTAATCAACGACTTGAAGAAAGATCTGACAATAATAACCGTGACGCACAACATGCAGCAGGCAGCCCGCGTGTCTGATTTTACCGCATTCATGTACCTTGGCGAGCTGGTCGAATACGGCCCTACAAAACAGATATTTGAAAACCCGCAGAAAGAGTTAACCGAGAGATACATCTCCGGCAAATTCGGATAACCTTGACCCGCCTGCTGGATCTCGGTAAGGACCGCATAAGCAACATCATAATGGACATGGCCGCGCTCTCAGAGCGCTCCGTGGTCACCGCCATCGAGTCTTATGAAAAGGGCAAAAGTGCAAAAAAGCAGATTTTTGAATGGTCTGAGCAGCTGCGCGTGCTGCAGGATGAAGTGGCCGAGCTTGCCATCGAACTCATTGCGCGCTACCAGCCTGTCGCAACCGACCTGCGCTTTATCAGGTCGTGCATGGAAACTTCATACGGCTTCTCTAGGTTTGGACGCTATGCCTACGATATCGTCGACGTGCTTGAAATCATGGGCTCCATCTCTCAATGTGACAAAAGCCCCGTTCTGGAAATGGCTGGCATTGCCAGAGACATGATACACCAGAGCGTGCAGGCTTTGCGATCAAAGGACAAGGGCGCAGCAGAAAAGCTGTACCAGATGGATGACACAGTTGACGCGCTTTACAGGAAATACCTGCGGGAAACGATAACCCCAACCAAAAAGACATTAGCAGACCCGCGATGCTACGTATCGGCCCTGCTGATAATGCGGTACCTGGAGCGCATTTCAGACCACGCATGTTACATCGCAGACTCGGTGCATTACATAGTCACAGGGTCATCCAGCCCGAGGCGCTAGCGACTATATAGAACACTTGCCGGCATATAGCATCATATAGTCTATTTTCGTAAACTGTTTATCCACACCTCTTTTAAAGAGACATGTTGAGGACAGGGACGGAGCATAGGGAGGTGCGCAAGGTTCAGTTCACTGGCAGGTCAACTTATGTCCTGTCGCTGCCAAAAAAATGGATTGAAGAAATGCGCCTGAAAGCTGGCGATCAGGTGACTCTGATGCGCGAGCTTGACAATTCGTTATCGATAGTACCCATTGCCACCGGCCCTTCAGAGTCGCTTAGCGAAGTCACTGCGATCGTATCACCAAATGAAAGCAGCAACACGGTCAAACGCAAGGTCGTGTCGATGTACATAGCCGGCTACAACATCATACACATGAAATTCAAGTCAGGCAGGATAAACCCTGGGCTTCGCGACGCGATAAGGGAAGTTGTCAGGCGCAATTTGGTGGGAACGGAAATGATTGCCGACGCGTCGGACAACATTACCCTGCAAGTGTTGCTGTCGCTGCCCGAGCTCTCAGTAAATACCGCGATAAGGAGGATGTACCTTATCGCCTCGTCGATGCACAAAGATGCGGTGTCGTCTCTTGCAGAGCTCAACCACGAGCTGGCAAGGGAGGTCATCAAGTCAGACGACGAGGTTGACAGGTTCAGCCTGTACATACTGCGCAACCTCGTAATGGCCACACAGAACGGAAGGGTCTTGCGGGAGATGGGGCTAAAGAACCCCTCTGACTGCCTCAGCTACCGCGTGGCTGTCAAGAGCATAGAGCGGATAGCCGATCACGCGTGCAGCATAGCCGACAAGGCGATCAAGCTGAACGAAAAGATACCAAAGGAATCTCTCCAAAAAGTGGAGAAAATGAGCCACCTTGCGCTGTCAGTACTCGGGGATTCTGTTGAAGCCCTGCTTAGGCGCGATTATCAGTTGGCAGACAAGACCGTTGACAACTCTGAAAACATACGCGCGCTTGAAGAAGATGCAATCGCTGCAATCGAGAAAAACAAGTTCCACGACTTGGCGAGTGTAAAGTTGGCGCTTGAAGACATTAGGAGGACAGCCGAGTACGCAAGTGACGTGGCCGAGGCAGCGATGAATGAAACGATAGAAGAAGTGATCGAAAAACACAGTCACAGCCGATAATGTTATAATGACTACTTGGTATTCAACGATAATGAATGACGGGATGAAACGATTGATTGTCATCGGCGGCGGCCTTGCAGGCATGATTGCAATTGCCATTGTCCTTGCACTTATGCAGCACAGGTAAGCACGTAAAATTTTTCCCTAAAGCTTCAAAATAGTCTGATAAAAAAATAAAAAATAAAATGGTTAGGAGGAGCCAGGAGCGACTATCTCTCTAACACTTAAGTACTTCCAGTCCCACGTCAGGTCGTCACTTCGGAAGGCCCCGAGATTTGCAGTGCTAGTCCCGCCGGGCATGCTAAGTATTTCGTCCCTCTGTCTGTATTGGTAGGTGCTATCCACATTCACCGGGAAGCAGTTTGACTTAAAGTCCGGGTCGCTTGTCGACCAGCCACCCTTGTCTTCCACTACAGATGCAAGCTTCCAGTTATTCTTTATCACCAGGTTGCCATTAGAGTCTGTCACGGAGTCGTCGATGTACGATTCCATTCTGACGTAGGTCTTGCCATCACTTCCAACGACGTTGTAGATGACTGCCTTGAATCCGACCCACCTGTCGAGCAGTGGAGTCGTTGTTGCCTGCATGGTTCCGCGGTTGCCGGTATAGGCTGGGTGGTTGACTTCTTTAACCCACGCGGCTTCTCCATTGCCGTACAATCTGGCCTTCAGAGCGCTTCCCTGACACGGGTCTGAGGTGGTGTGGTGGCCACCGCGAGAGTACATCTGCAACAGCTGGTTAGTGCCGCCGATTATCTTTGCATATTCCGTGATCTCGACATTTTGCCACTTTTCATTAGCAGGAGACCACGCCTCCATCCTTACCTGGCTTGCAGAGACCTGCCATGAGCCATCGGACTGCTTTGTCATCGATGGCAGGTTCCTGAACATCGGGTCGCTCGTAGGGCTAGCCATGTTGACGTACCATTCATTTCCTCCTGTCTTTGTCTGGTAGATCTCTTTGATGCCAAATTTGTCGAGCGTCGTACCTGTAGAAATGCTCACGCTAACATTTATCGAGTTTGTTGCTTGGTTCCCTGCGTTGTCGGTGGCTCTAGCTTTGATCGTGTGCGAGCCGGAAGCAGTTGTCGTCACCGTTGCCTTCCAGGTCGACCAGCCTGTTCCAGTTGATGTCGCTGCCGCATAAGCGCCACCGTCAAGGCTGACTTCCACCAACTTGATGCCGCCGGCATCCGAGGATGTTCCAGTCACAGAGATAGTTCCATCAGTCAAAGCTGCGTTCATGGCTGGCTGTGTAATAGCTATCAATGGAGCTGTGGTATCTGGAATTGATGCTGTAATGGTTGAAGGGACTTCGTTGGTGTTGCCCGATTTGTCCGTAGCTTTAGCATAGATAGTGTGAGTCCCAGCAGTTGCGATATTGAGCGAGGCAGACCAGGTTGACCAGTCGCCGGTCGCTTTCGGAGTTGCTATCAGATAGGATCCACTATCAAGACGAACCTGCACCGTATTGATGCCGGCTCCGCCAAGATTGTCAGATGCAGTACCTGAAACTGTTTGGGTGCCAGTTAGCACTGTAGAGCCGCTTGTGGGGCTGGCAATAGCTACTGATGGAGCTATTGCATCAGCAATTACGTTGATATTGATTGAACTCCATGCCTGATTTCCAGCTTTGTCGGTGGCTCTCGACACAAGTCGGTAGCTACCCGAAGAATTGACATCGATAGTTATGGTCCAAGCAGACCAATCTCCAGCTGCCTTTGGCGTTACTGCCGCATAAGCGCCGTTATCTATGCGTAATTCAACTGCCTGCAAACCAGAATTGTCAGATGCTGTTCCTTGGACTACAATCTTGCCATTTTGCTGCAAGAGAGTAGCGCCTGTCAAAGGACTTGTTATGCCTATTGATGGCGCAGTGGTATCGACGACTGGCGTGTAACCATTAACGCCTATCTCGCTAATGCTTGTCCAAGTGGTTGCTGTGTTGCTGTTGACAGTTATCCTCACATACCTTGCGTTGGTTTCTGCAAAGCTGTATCTTTCTGCAGATGCAGTAGTTCCGCTGCTCTTGCCGCTATAGACGTTTATGTAGCTTGTTCCGTCGCTTGAGGCGGCGATTACAAAGTTGTTTGTTCTTGTATTGCCCTTGTACCAGGCAATGTCTACGCTGCATATTGTCTGTTGCTTACCTAGGTCCGCACTTATCCACGAGGCTCCATTGTTAGACCATCTTGTGTTCAGGTTGTTATCTATGGCATTTGTCGGTGGATTGACTGCTTCATACCCAGATGCGTTCGCGCCAGTTATCGCCAGGACCTGGCAAGTTGGCGCGGCATCAGCTTTTCGAGCAAACATAGCGACTGGACTAGCAATCGCGATGGATGCTAGCACTAGCCCAATTAACGTCACAGCTAATGCTCCTTTGCCGATTTCTGAAATCTTCTTATACATTTTGCAGTAACAAAGTTTAATAGATTTCTATTTATGTGGGCCCCAGTCTCTTTCTGATCCTGCAGCAATAACCAGAAAAATGAAATATGCTTTCATTTCTTGCATTTGAAAGAAAACAGCAACAAAGTTGGCTGAAAAAGCATGTTAGTAACGTTGTTTTATTGTTGCAGTTTAAGCCTGTTCGATAAAAAGCGATTATCTCGAATATTGTGTCCAGCTGATCTTCCTCTTTGTTGCCTGTTCGTCTACAGGCTTTTTCATGATAAAGAGGTACTTGAAGCCCCGGAGGTAAAAATTGAATCGCAACGCCCGATTATGCCAGATCCCTGTGTTTGACGTTTGGCTCCTTCTTACCACACAAACAATGTCTATTGTGTCAAAATGTCTGACAAGTTGCTCGTAGATTCGAAATCCTACAGGAGTAAATTTTTTCTTCACCCATTGGTCGCCGATAAGCCATCCAAGCGTCTTGCCGGGTTTGAGCACACGGTAGCACTCGGCCATCACCTTGTCAAGCTCCTCATAAAAGAGATCAGTTTCGGCGGAAATCTTGCCAATGTTTCCTGGCTGGTCATTGTAGTCGATATTGTCGCCATAGGGTGAATCGATGAATATCATGTCAACACTTTCGTTAGCCAGTGGTATCTTGCGGGCGTCATTCTGCGTTATCTCCGGCCTAGTTGGTGATATGTCAAAGGCTATACACTTTCTGCCTTCTTCCTTACACACATCAAGGGTCGTGCCGCTGCCGGCCATAGGATCAAGAACCAGGTCGCCAGGCTCCGTGTAGCGCCTGACCATGTTGTAAATCACAAACGCGGGCGTGACGCCAGCGTACTTGTTGCTTCCCTTTTGAGTCTTGCCATAGCTCTGGCGTGGGTAATCCCAGAGCGTCGTAGATTCAAGCCGTGGCTTATCGCCGTCGGTGCTCTTTTTGGCAAATTTCAGGATTCCCTCTGGGTTTTTGAGGTATGCTGAGAGTGTCTGCGCCTGTTTTGCGTCAAGTTTATCACGCCAGCTGATCCCGCTGCCAGATAGGATCTTTTTTGCACTATTTAGTGAGTGTATTTTGCCGTTTCGAAACACCTGCACCTGATATGGATATCTTCCATTCCAGGCCCCCGGCACTATGTCTTTAGCTCCGGCAGATTTTGCCTTGAAGGTGCCATAGAGCGTGTCGGTGTCAAGGTTGAACAGGAAGAGCAGGTCGCCCTTTTTTATCTTCAAGACGCCTTCGCCATATACTCTGCTCGTTGCAAAAAGCATACGGTCAAAACATTCCTGCTCGCTCTTCTTAGTGCAGGCAAAAATATGGCCGCTTGGAAGATTAGCCTGCTTCATCTGCAAGAAACACTACCATTGTAGTTTTTTAAGTTTTGTATAACGAGTGAAAACGTTGAACTACAAGTGAGCCTATATCTTATAATGCAGTTCACTACCAATATCGGTAGAAAGGATGTCATTGCAACATGTAGTTGGTGTTTTAGGGTGTTCATCTACTTTATCGATAAACCTTTTACACAAGCAAGTGTATACAGTCAGTATGACACTGTGCTATCTTTGCAATACAAGAACGGCTACGATGTCATGCCCAGAATGCAAAAAACCAACCTGCAAAAAGTGTACCAGAGATTTTCCATTCTCAGCAAGCTTGTGCTTGGAATGTGCGGCAAGCGTCAAGACCGGCCTTGGTGGTATAAGGAAAGACGAAGAGATCTTTTAGTAACTTGAGAATATCCGCGGAGCAGTCTTACCCTAGCTTTATAGCAGAGTTATGGCTATTTTGCGGTTGCAACATCGTCTGTAAAAGGAATGTAAATCTTGGATAACGAAAATCCTGACCAGAGCAAAGAAAAAGAGGAAATTCCTAGTTCGAATACCGCCTTATCCAATCCTACCGACGAAGCAGAAGAGCTCGCCTATTTTGCGGACATTCAAGAGATTAAGAAGATGGCAAATATAGCAGAGCTTGTTGAGTTAATGGAAGATGCCCAGAAAGACAGAGAATGGCTTATTAACCAATTGAAGCGAAAACGTCAGAAAGTGCGACCGAATCCTGGGATGAGCAAGGTTGCAATCCTAAAGATGTGTTCTCCCGATTTCATCTCTCATATGCTTGGAGTTTTAAAGACACAGGAACTGGGAGAGAATTATGGTAATCCACCACCTCTGGCGCAAGACCGTCACTGGTTCTATACTGATATTGTCGCAAGCTCGGATCCATCATTGAGCACAAATGAGCAAGCTCGGAAGATAATCGTACTAAACAAGTTGATAGAAAGGACTGACATTTTCAAACAGAGAGATCCGGATTCAACCATGATACTACCTACGGGCGACGGTATGGCAATCGGTTTTGATGATAGCTCGGAAAAACCATTGCAACTTGCCCTTGAGGTCCATAAAGGATTGTACAGATACAATAGCTCACGTTCTGAAAAAGACAGAATCTACGTTCGTATAGGCCTTGATACAGGTCCCGTATACATAATCAAAGATCTCAATGGCAATGAAAACGTTTGGGGGCCGGGAATTATCATGGCCAGAAGGGTCATGGACTTGGCCAGAGAGATGAACATTCTCGCTTCTGCAAAGTTTGCGAATAATATCAAGGTCTTGAGACCTGAATACAAAAGTATAATGCATCCAATAGGTGACTATCAGATAAAGCACGGAGAAACAATCCTTATCTATAATGTATACGGCGACGGCTTTGGGAACAAAAAATCTCCTGTTGCGGACAAAAAGCAGCGGAGTAAGGCCGCCGAAGAGTATCAGGAAGCAAGCAGGAAGTTTGTATTTAATCATATTGGCATCAAACTAGAAGTTACAGATCCCACTATCATGATGACGCACCATACCCTGCTATGGAATGTTGTCAACATCTCGAAAGAGCCTGCTGAGCGACTTTTCTATTCATTAGATGGCGAGGTCCCAAAAACATTCCCCGATCTGAACGTTACAATTAAGGATGAAGATGATAAGGAGCTTGAGATAATGAGCCTAAATGTCAATAAACCTCATCACAAAGAATTTTTTGTTAAACTTAAGAGGCCACTAAAGCCGGGAGAAAGAGGAAGAATTGTCAAGCTAGAATACGACTGGGAGGAGGAATATAGACAATTCGTTTACAAAATCGCATCTGACTGCAAAAAGCTAAGCTGTGTTCTAAGCGTGCCAAAGAACTTGGAGATACACCAAAAAGTCGCCAAGCTAGATCTAGACACAGGAAATAATACACTTGCATCCGTACCTGCTGTCGTCCGGTACCATCCAAACAAGACAGAAGTGGAATGGAATATTTCTAATCTACGAAAATATGATACTTACAGGTTTGACTGGTAAAGGTAAGGACCGTGGCAGGTTAAAGACGCTATTTCGTTATTTGCAAAAAATTAGTATGATTAATGCGAATGAGGCTGATTAGTAGAATCTTTACTATCTTCTAATTATTACATTCTTATGGGAAATAGTTATATAATTACCATATAAAATAAACTGCGTTGGACTTTCCATATTATCTAATACTTGGTTTTATTGCCATAATTGCAATAGTTCTGGTATACTTTTGGATTTACCCTTGTCCAGTCGGTCCCTGTTCGATCGTAACTCTAAATCCTATCAATAATATTGTCACAGGTACTGCCTTTACCGTCTCAGGAAACCTGACCGATCCTAATGGAACTCCATTATCAGGAAAAAAGATTTCATTTATCACTTCCCTTCCTGGAATGGATATCCCTGATGCAATTACCGGTGGCATTACTTTTACAAGCCCGGATGGATCTGAAATTCAGATAGACAGCTGTCCAATGAATTATAATGGAACTAACCGTATACCAGATTGTGCGCCTGATTTTGAAAGAGCTGATGACGCAGATGGAAACAAGATATTGCGCTTGACAGTTGGCAGCACTATAGACTTTCCGCCTAGCACAAAAGCCGTCACACTGTTCATAATGAAAATGGATGAGGACAAGTTCGGAGTAGAAGTAACAACCTATGGTAATACTATTTTTACTGCGGGATCGGCAGGGACCGTTGATGGTACAGCTAATTTCCATCTGGTAGACAAAAATGGTATCAATCAAGTTAAAATCACAAGCATAAATGATGATCCCGCAAGTAAGAGCACCGTGGGACTTGCAGCAGTGATGACCTCAGATCCCAGGGGGGATCCAGTAGAGCAGCACAAAGTTGACTTTGAAAATTTGAATAACTCTGTTCCAAGTCCATATACAGTAGATTCTGGAATGTTCTTTAGCACCGGAAAAGCACCAAGTTCTTTCATTTTTCCATATGAAGTAAAAGCAAATTATGTTGGCGATGGAGCAAATAAACCAGGAAGCAGCAAATGGGGGTATTTCAAGACGATGGCCTCATCTAGGGACTTGGGTGTAGGATCATTCTACACTCCGATAGCGGATTTGGATACTGGTATTGCAGTAACAGTGAATGATTGTGGTGCGACTCAGGATGTTGACGGCGATGGCATATGTGACACATGGGAAACACCCATGTCGAGTGGTGGAATAGGGAAGGTCAAGTTTACTGCTGCTGATGGGACTCGTTATTACTATGATCTCAGTTACCAAAAAGATGATGGTAGTGGTACATGGGTTACGGTTGATAACGGAGGCATATCGTCCCGCCATAAAGATGTGTTTCTAGAAGCAGACTATATGGAAGGACATGATCCACGAATGTGGAGAGAGGTATCCAACCCAGTTGACAGAATTAAAGAATCAAATGAGAAATCTACAGTTGATCTTGTCAAAGCAGCTTTTGCTGCTGTTCCAAACAATTCAGATGGAATGAGAATTCTAAATCCTGATGGGCAGCCTGGAATAAATTTGCATTTCATTGTTGATAGGCAAATTGACAACATTACTTCTGATGGCCACCATAAATACAGATTTACGACCGATTCCCTATCAAATCCGACAGGCCCTATTGTTGATGCCATAAATGTGTGGGGAGATCCTTCCTCCTCGCCTAATAACGACCCAGACGACTTTGATGATATAAAGGCAAGAGACTTTGGAACAACTGCAGATATGGCCGCTAATACTCCGCAAGGAAGATTGATAGATAGTCAGCCACCTGGATGGCTACTAGCTAAAGCCCAAGTTTATCATTATTTCCTCTTTGTGCACAATATAGGTTCTCCGAGCTCGCCAACCACCTGCGGTCCTTCTGGACAGGCAGAGGTAAAAGGCAATGATGGTTTAGTGGCTCTTGGATGCGGCTTTGGTAACATTCTTTCAGACTATGATGTTCGCCACGGTTTCGATACAACAACAGTAGATAATTCTTATCCTGAAGGCACAATAAACCAGCAGGCAGGCACTTTGTTGCATGAACTTGGGCATAACCTTGGGCTAGACCATGGTGGACCGCGTGAAATTTGGACAGGTACTGCTTGGCAGGCTGTTCAAACAGCAGATTATAGCATGAATTGCAAGCCAAACTATGTCAGTGTCATGTCCTACTCGAGGCAAATGCCTGGCTACCTAGGCTCTAATTCATTAACCACTACAGAGTGGATTGATCAGTTGCAGATCGGAAGTTCTAGTACTCTTGTTGAAACAAATCTCAATGAAGGCACCGGCGTGCAGTATCCAGTGAATCCTCAATCAGGAACAGATACTACTTCAAAAACAATCATTTACCGGGCCGGCTCAAGCACTGCAAACCTGAAAGGATCAACCTATGCTACTTCGGCGATTGCAATTAATTGGAATAATATTGCTCCTTCAGATGAAACAGGCGTCCGAACTGATCTAAATAACTTTGGAATAAGATCTTGTGGAAAGGATGACTTGGGGCTTTCGAGAACTGATGCTACTGAGACTATGACAGTGAATAGGGATTGGTATAATTGGAGACCCGACTTTAGAACTGGTCTTCAGTCTATTGATGGCGCCCGTCCCATTCATTTTGATCCAGACAAAGTTGTTGAAATAACCGCAGACACCTATCATCAGATGCAGCTGTACTCAGATCAATGGTATGATGACAGTCATGATAAGTGGATTGTTAAAAACGGTGGTTCAGGCCAAGGCCCAACACTAGGTAATGGCACCGTTAACCAAACACAGCCAAACATTAATGTCAACAACAGTACCCCCAGCCCATAAACATCAATAATACAAAGGCGATCGGCGGGAACACCGGCCAATGGACAATTAAATTAATATTAATAATAACAGATTTAGGAAGTACCAAGATTTTGCAAGAGTTAAGCGCTTTATTGCGAGAAATGCAATGAAGCTTTCATATTAGTCTTTCAGTAAATATTTTTCTGTAGGAGAGTTACAGTTACTCATGCAATTGTGGTTGTTATCTAGAATGATATTTTTAATGGTTATTATAGGCGCACTCGTCCCTTTCACGCTTTTTTCCGTTTTCCAACCGATGCAGGCAAGTGCGGATCCAATGCGTATAAGCCCAACTAATGGGCTATCACAACTTCCAAGAATTGCTATTTCGTCCAGCAATGATGTCTATGTTACGTGGAGAGACAATGCATTTGGAGACTGGGAATCTCTCTTTGCGAAAAGAACCCATGGTAGCGATAACTTTGACAGCATAGTTAATGTCAGCAATAATGATGGTGAAGTTGGAGACATCACAGAAACCAAGGGACAGATACAAATGGCTGTCGCCGCTAGTGGCACGATTTATATCGTATGGGAGGATGACGATTCAGGCAACTCTGAGATTCTAATAGCCAACAGCACGAATGGAGGAAACAGCTTTGGCTCTGCCATTAATTTGAGTAATAGTGCTGGCGCGTCTGCCGATCCTCAAATAGTTATCTCTGGCAACAATGTCTTTGTAGTATGGACAGATTTCATTGGTGGAAATACAGAAATTCGATTTATTCGCAGTACTGACGTAGGCAGTTTCGGTTCACCAATAAATATCAGTAATACACCAACTGAATCATTAAGCCCCCAAATAGCTGTATCTAACAGTGGAAACATCTATGTTGCATGGCAAGAAACTCTTGCAGGCGGCAATGACGAGGTATTTTTTGCTCGCAGTACTGACGGTGGCACTTCATTCAGCTCGCCTTCTCTGAATTTAAGCAATACACTAGGAGATTCGGGGACTACAAACTTGGGTGTGCCTCAAATTGCAACTTTTGGTGACACGGTCTATGTTGTGTGGGCTGATGAGAATACAGTCAATGGTATGGCAGATATAATCTTGGCAAAAAGCATCAATGATGGCAGCAGTTTCGATTCATCTACAAACATTAGCAATACTGCCGACAGATCCTCAGTTAGCCCCCAAATAGCTGTATCTAACAGTGGAAACATCTATGTTGCATGGAATGAATTCATTACTTCAGAAGATGATTTTCCAGCCAGAAGTGATGTCCATCTGGCTGCAAGCACTGATAGCGGGGACCACTTTTCAAATGTAAATGTAAGCAACAATGCCGATGGATTTTCGGCTCATCCCCGTCTGGCTCTCTACGGCGATGATGTTATCTATGTTGCTTGGGATGATAGTTATCTAGGGATTCAAGAAATACTGGCTGCAAAAAGCAACAATGCCGGCGGAATATTCAGCTCACCCGTCAATATTAGCAACAGCCCTTTAGACACGTCAGTTCAGCCACGTCTTGCTGTCTCTACTGCAGGCAGTCTATACGTTGTATGGTACGATGATACTGCTAATGCTGACGTATTCTTTAATGGAGAAATAGATTTTACATTTCCATCGATAAATATCGATTCAGTTAATTCATCCCGACCTGCTTGGGGCGATGAGGTATCTATACATGGCAGCACGACAGGCACTGCCGATGGTGATTCTGTGACCGTTGTTTGGGGAGACGGTGACCTAACGGAACACATCTCAATCTCTGTAGGAGGTTCGTGGGGGCCAGTGGAGCATCCGTACGGCTCTGCCAGTGTTGGTTCAATAGTGATAACATCCAACCTTGTAGATAGCACTGGCTTGATAAAAGCAACAAGCAATGCATGGCCAATCGATATCCAAAAACGCGCTACGGAGCTTAAGCTAAACAATATTGCAAGTGTAAGGCAAGGCTCGGATGTTTTGGCAACTGGCCTCATCACTGACGCTAGCACTGGAGAAGGAATAGGAGGACTCACGATAACATTCGACGGTACCGGCGCCGAAGGCATTCTTCCTGATGTTGCAAGCGATGCAAGCGGATTATTCTCTTCATCCGGTACTTCAGAGGATGTGCCGGCCACCGGCAGGCAGGTTCAGGCTCATTTTGCAGGAAATAATGCCTATAATGCATCTGATAGTGTGATAAAAGCCTATGACACGGCATCCACGTCAGCAACTGAATTTGCAGTGGAGAGCGGTACAAATGTACATGTAAATCTGGAGGGATTTGATTCATCAATAGATTTCGAACATGTAACTGAAGGTGGAAAGATATTCGTCTCTTCATGCTCAGATTCTGCCAATTCAAGGTTTGTTCCAGTTGAAGGCATGTGCCTAGTGATATCACCAAGCATAGAACTGGCAGAAAATTCTAATGCATTTGTACACATGTCATTTGCCGGCAAGTCCCTACCAAATGGACACGAAAACGATGTGATTGATTTGTTTCATGTTGATTCTTTGAGCGGAATCGTAGATATTACGTTATCAAGGGATCTGAATGGAGAAATAGTCTCTGGAAAAACTATGTCATTTAGCGAGTTCATAGGCGGAGTTGCATTGCACAGCGACGCGCCTATGAACGCAATAACAAAGCAGATCTTTGTAGGAGATGGCAACGCTATTTCTCTCAGAGATGTTAATAATATGAATAACGCAACGGCATCACTTTTGCTTGACCGGTCATCCTACAATCCAACACAACAAGTCGCAGTCACTTTGCAATATCCAGATGAAAACCGCAATTTGGACAAGATCGAAGTAGTAAATGTTGCAGCGACTTCGAACAGTGATCCTGCAGGAATAAATATTGCCTTAACTGAAACTGGCCCAAGCACAGGGAATTTTCAAGGAGGGTTTGGACTAACCAGCGGAACCACCTCGGCTGCAGACAGATTATTACATGTAGATACTGGTAATAGCCTAAAGCTATCTTATGTCCCATTAGGAGGTTCACGTTTTAAGGCGACATTTGACGATGTAATCGAGTCTGGCCTTGCTCGATTAACTGATTTTAATATAGATGAACCCAATGCGTGTTTTGGCTGGATAGGCCGCGCAGTAAACATGGAACTTTCGCATGTGCAGGTAAATTCGGCTAATGATGCATTGGTAAGAGTTCCCGGTGGGCCTGTGGTAGTTTCGGGAGGAGACATAACGGTAACTATGTCATATGCAAATGTGATTACAGATCCACAACCCATCGGAGCATTAAAGGTATACCAAAAGGTTCATGGATCATGGTACGACATTACTGTCCAAAATGGAGTAGATGTTTCAAAAAAGACAGTCACGGGCAAGACGCAAGTAGACGGCATATTCTCTCTTGGTGTCAATATTCCCTGTCCAGGCGGAGCAGGAGGGGGCGTAGCTCTTCCAGGAAATGGAGTTGTACTAGACTCTGTTGCATCTATTGTAAGTAGCTCAAGTGGAAGCAGTAGTGGCTCAGGTGGGTATGGTAGTAGTATTACGTATGGTGGTGCAGGCGGAGGACCCTCAATAGTTACGGTGGATAATATTAAAAATGCCTTTACCTTAAGCACAACATCCGGAGAAATCAAACTTAGCTTTGGAGAGCCAATATCACAAAGTGATATCAAGATCGATACTCTAGCGGTTGATGCTTTAAGCAGTAAATTTGAGCAAGTGGCGACAAATCATGGTGAAGGACAGGGGATGGTACACTTGGACAATTCAGCATATACTACAGCTGGAACAATATTTGATGTTCATATAGGTTCCAATGCTTATGGGTTAGTAAAAGTAACGATTCCATATAAAGCAGCACTAGTTACTGACGGGTCGAATATTCGGTTCTTGCACTACAATGAAATTCTGCATCAATGGGAAGACGCTACAGTAGCTATTGACACTGAGAACAATACTGTAACTGGCATGATGAGTTCACTGTCCCCGGTAGTTGCTGCAGTGGTTGATGATGGGACATTCGGCAAGGCATATTTTGAGGTAAATCCAACAAGTAGAATAACAACTAATAGCTCAAGCATCGTCGTAACAGCAAATGAGGGACAGCAAGTATCAATACCTATAACTATCAAGAATATTCAGCGTACAAACCAAACATATACTACGATCATTCAGGTAACTGATCAAAATGGCGTATCACACGGCATCAGCTTGCAAGAAGGAACTTTGTCCGCAAGGCAGACAGTCGAAATTTCCAATAACCTGATCATCAACAAAGCAGGAACTTACAAGATCCGTATCTTTGTCTGGGAAAATATGGACAATCCATCTGCGCTTTCCAGTGTGCTGACCAAGCAGATAAGAGTCACCAGTGTCAGTTAATTAGATTCTATACGCAGACACTATTATGGCAGTATTGCACGCTTTTGTAATTATGTTATTATAACGAGCTTTGAACAATAATAGCAATTATCACTCATGACTTTTGAAAACATGGCAATTATTGGAGCAATGGAGAAGCAGATCGTTCTTTCTTCTGAATATCTTATTCCTGTCTTTCTAGGAACAGTATTTGCAGCAGCGCTGCTAGCATCAAGGACAAAGATTCCGTATACGATGATGCTGGTAGGGATTGGCATCTTTATTTCAGTATTGAGCCTGTCACCCACACTTGACATAGTTGGAGCAGATTTTCGAATTGATCCTAAATTGATAATCGACTTTATCATTCCACCGTTAATTTTTGAGGCAATGATGAAGACAAATTACACTCAGTTCAAGAAAGTGCGACTTCCTGCACTGCTTCTTGCCACGGTAGGTGTGGTTATTGCCACCTTGGTAGGCGGCTTTATTCTTATGTACATAGCTCATCTGCCTTTTGAAATTGCATTTGCATTTGCGGCGCTTATTGCACCAACGGACGCAGCAATAGTGATAGAGATTTTCAAGAAGGTAAAAGTACCAAAGCTTCTTGCAACTCTGATGGAGTCTGAATCAAGCTTTAATGACGCAACAGGCATTATCGTATTTTCTTCGATAATTGCTATTGCATTTGGCACAGGTTCAACAGTAATAGGCGCACCAAATATGGGGGGAACCATTAATTTTAATCTCGTAAGTGAGGCCACACATTTTGCAATCGTATTTTTTGGTGGTGCAGGGATCGGCTTGGTTATAGCGGCAGGTGCGCACAGGCTCCACGCATTAATGGATGATCCTTTTTCAGAAACCGCGCTTACGATTGCTGCAGTATTTGGCGCAGTCATCGTCTCTAATGCACTTGGAGTTTCCGGTCTCGTTGCCGTTGCCGTTGTTGGGTTGTATTTTGGCAATGTAACAATACGGCATGAGAGCACAGTAAGTGGTAAGGTAAGGGAGGCAGCGTTTAATTTCTGGGAAATGGCCGCCTTTTTTGCAAATTCGGCTGCCTTTTTGTATTTAGGTATCACGATGGACCTGACAAAAATGGGCCAGAACGTGTTGCTAATAGCAGTCGCGTTTGCAGCTGTCCTGGCGGCAAGGGCTGCATCGTCCTATCCTATATTGGCACTGACAAACAGGATAACAAAAGAAAAGATTCCTCTTGCTTGGAAGCACGTGGTTGTCATCGGTGGCATGAGAGGGGCAGTGTCAGTTGCTCTGGTTGCGTCACTACCGGAAAGTGAGTTCAAGCTAACGCTGGAAACAATAACTTTCGGTGTTGTACTTTCGTCGCTGATAATCCAGTACAGTGCTTTATCAGCGTACATAAAACACAAGTTCAAGGGATATCGGGAAGAGACATCGGAGCAAAAGTAATGGTGGTCAAGGATCCGTTTAAGCTTTGACCGTCAATATTCATATGACAGATTTTGAATTCAAATCTGTCATGTTAAATTGCTGATCAATAGAATACCTGAATACTCCAAACAATATTGGATTGTCAAGGTCATCTACTACAAAGATGTCAATGAAATAATTGCTTGTCGTTACTGGCCTATATACTGACATCGTAACATTCTTGAATTGACCGCCCGAGTCAATGCTGCCGTGCTCTATATCTATAGAAATTACATAGCCGCGCTGATCTATAATTTGTGTTATTATGATATACGGCTGAGGACCTCTATATTCTGCTGCAACGCTCAAAGTTACTTCAGCAGAGGTGTTATGCCAGGCGAATTTGGGCTTGGACACTAGCACATTGTTGTTTAGGAACTGCTGCCCAAACGATTGACCTGCTAAAGGCAACAGTAGCAGGACTATTATTCCAATAGCAACTGCTGAAATGGTAAACATATCTTACATGTTTAGGATCATTCAGGCGATTATTATAGCGGACAGTAAATGCCTCTATAAGATCATAAATGTTAACTATCAAACGTTGTAATTAGCTATTAGAACATGACACAAGTGCAATCAGTTCCTAGTCCTGCATTTTATCTAATATCATCCATGATTTTTAATATCTGATTTTCATCTTTAATTTCCTCAATCACTGCATCAGGTTTTACAATCATAACATTTGTTATCTTGGATTTGTTATTAGCAAACCAAGAATGAAGGACTCCTAATGCATCCTTTATTGAATTGTATTCTAGTAACAGTATTAGTGGTGGTGGAAATATATCCAAGCCTATCTTTCTGAAAGGAATCTGTTTGTCTCTTAACAATTGCTGGAACGTTTGAACAGCTTTTTGTGGACCAGAAATTCGGATCTCAAATTCAGGCTCTTTAGTTGTAGGCGATTGTAAAAAGTAGGCTACAAAATCATTACGTGTGCTGTATTGATTTTTGTCGCTCATTCATAATCGCGGTAATTATACAAATAAACTATTAGATAAATAATATCCCGGCCAAAAAAGTTATTAACAATATTACGATTTGATAATAACAATGACATAGTTTACAAATACTCATAGTTCCCAAACATTTTTCTATAGTTTCCGACGAGCAACTTTGTTTGCGGTCAGTAATGGTAACGGGCGGTGCAGGTTTTATTGGACATCACTTGGTAAACCGATTGCTGGAAAACTACAAGGTTGCAATAGTTGACAATCTTTCTGGTGGAAATAACATAATAAAGCATCAGAATACAAGTTTCTACAAGGAAGACGTTCGCAATACAGAGACCCTTAAAGAAATTATCAAACGCGAAAAAATAGACAGCTGCATTCACCTTGCAGCAAGAATAAGCATTAGGGAAAGCGAAAGTGAAACAGTTAGCACAAATGTAGACGGAACATTATCTGTCCTGAACGCCTGCGTGGAAAATGAAGTCAAGAATTTTGTTCTGGCCTCCTCTGCTGCAGTGTATGGTGAAGCGAAATTTCTTCCTATAACAGAAGATCATCCGCTAAATCCAATTTCTCAATATGGCGCCAGCAAGATAGAAGCTGAAAAAATAGTTGTTTCATTCAAGAAGTCAAACAGAGTACAAAATGCAGTTTGCCTAAGGCTGTTTAATGTTTATGGTGCAGGCCAGAATATGGAATATGCCGGCGTTATTACAAAGTTTGCGGATCGGATAAGAAACAAATTATCGCCAATAATTTATGGAAATGGCGAACAAACCAGGGACTTTATTTCTGTAAGAGATGCTGTGAATGCCATTGTCCTATCACTGCAAATATCTGGCACATTTAATATTGGGACAGGTCATCCTGTTTCGATAAGGCAACTGGCAGATAAAATGCTAAAAATCACACCTCTCAATATAGGACCTATCTATCAACAGAGAAATATGGAAAATGAGATTAAGCATAGTGTTGCTGATACGTCAAAGGCTGCTCAAATTTTGAAATTTGTTGCCAAAGACAAGTTAGATGATTCATTAAAGTCACTTATGTTTTCTGGTTAGCTTGATAGTATTGAATCTCTGCTATCAGCGAACTCAAGTCTTGTTCATCACCTAAACTGGTAAACTATCTTCTATTTGTTACCTATTAGGTTGCGAATTAAGTTGATCTTTCTTGATTGAGCCCATTAAATCGTTATTATGAATATCTTGATTTCAAGTTACGAAAGCCACAACATGATCAAAAAGCATACACGGTTGTTTTCCATACTTTCTGTTGCTGCGATGATCAGCTCCATGGGAGTGATTTCTTTTTTACCAAATAGCAGCAACCAAAATCTAGTCTATGCAGACTCTCAATTTGCCAGAAGCACATTTTCTAAAACCAATTCTGGGCTAGTAGCTCAAGATTCGTTGACCAATGATAGCAGCGTAAACACCAATTACTGGACGCTTGGTGGAGATGCAGTTGCAATGAATGCGCCACACAGCTATTCTGAAGATTCAGGTGGCCTGCATATAGGAGTCCAAGCTGCCTCAAGTGGGCAATGGGCTGGCTTTTACGCAATGACACCAAAAACCTCTGCCCAGCTATACCATGCAGCGCTTAGCATCCCATTCAAGACAGTTCCTGACCATTGGTGGGACACCGGCATGTACATACAAACATCAAGCTCTGCAGTAAATTATGTAACATGCGCTGCAGCTGTAGGTACAACAGGAGTGACTTGGCAGGTAGTCAGTACGAAAGGCGATGCAAATTCAGCTACAGAATTTAATGTATTATGGAAAGATACCAGTGCCAACCAGCCTTATACCCGCGATTGCACAATAATCACAAACGGTAGCAATTCACTACAAGTGTATCTGGACAACCAGCTGGTATATTCAAACAATGCCCTAAACCTACAGATGCCATCTCCATTCAATGCATATCTCGAGGTTCAGTCATCAACTGCAGGTCAAAAACTATTTGGAAGCTACAAGGACTTTTACTCAACTACGAGTCAATATGTGACTATAACAGGAGCTCCATCAAGAGCTAAAATAGATCTCGTCGACTCTGAGGGTAGTGTGCTTGCAAGCGCTTCTGCTCGCAAGGACGGATCTGCTAATCTGGATGTGGCCAAGTATCACCTGCCCCTTGCTGCACAAATCAAGGCATACGATTCATCAGGCAAGCTAGTAGGCAGCTCTGACACTCTTTCGATATGGGGAGGCGATGGATACAATATGACCTCCAATGATAAACAAAATAATAACAACAAGGGCAACGATCATGACATCAAGAACCTCGTACATTCGCTTGTGAAAGCCGCCAAGCAAGATGACAAAATATACAAACTACTTGATCGTTCGATAGGCATTGACGACCACAAAGACAATAACCATGGCAATGATGGCAACAAAAATAACGTGAAGATCGACTTATCTGGGGGTCTTTTTCAGAAAGACTAGTTTTTACGAAAGAAAAACTTGAGGGAACCAACTCCCTCTAGGTATTATTTCAGACTTTCTGATCATTGCCGTCATGAGGATGTTGTCACATTTGTTCAAGCAATAGAATGAATGCTTTGTCTGTGGGATGACGATTGATGATTTATGTAGAGTCATCCAAGACTAACCACATCAAGAAAAATTGACGACAAATGGGCAACCAATCTGTCCTTAGTCTTACCATCTATCTACTTTCAAATTAGGTATCCGTTCAAAATGCTTGATATTCCTTGTAACCAAAGTTTCCTCATTTGACATAACGATACTAGCAATAAGCAGTTCCAAATCACCCATTGCATTTGATTTTGTTGCAGCATCAAACTCTCCGACTAGTCTAGCCGATTCGTGATCAAGTATCAGTAATTCTAACGAGTCCAGAAGTTGCTTTACTTTGGAAGATTCCTTTTGATTGTTGGTTGAACGGTCATAGTCGATCAGAGCTCGACATCGCGCAACTTGAAATTTTTTACAACTTCATAGCATACTTCCTTGCTTCAGCCAATACATCCTGTGTGTTATCTCTCTTTGCTAAATTATTCAGATAAGTGTTGTCAATAGAATCGGAAAAAAGCTTTAGTAGAGCAACGCTTTGCTCCATGTCTCTCTGCGAATTGCTCTTCCAAAACTTTGCTGAATATAGTATATTCGTTATCAGATCTTCCATAGCTGCAACTCTTAACTCATAATCTTTTATTTTGAATTTCCTTAGTCTGTTAGAGTCTCCGCTATATGGTTCAGAAATCACCTGTATGACAATATTTAGATCGCGGTTGAACCACAACCCATTACCTTCTTTTCCAAATCCAAACTGATTAAGCAGTTTCTCCGTTATGGTTCTGTTATTTACAACCAAATCAATATCGGTAGTTGCGAAGATTCCTGCAGTATAGAGGTCTACCGCCTGACCGCCGACAAGAATTGCATCGACCCCATCTTCTTTTAGCTTGTCTGTGAAAAATGCCAGAAAGAATATTCTTCGTTTGAATAGATCGGCTTCTCGCTTGAGCTCTTTGTATTCTGCAGAAGTTTTGAAACGAGTGCGTGTTTTGGACAAGTTTGTCACGATATTCTTAGGACGAACCTGTCGGCTTCTTTTTCGAATAATTCATCGAAGGCTATTTTAGACGACTTGACAAGCGCAGATAGCTCTCCATATACTCTTTTAGATAATAGCTTGCTGACATCCTGTCTTTTTCGGCTCTTAAATCCGGATTTGTTGAACTGACCAAGCTTGACAATTTTTCCCATCCGCTCAGCTTGCATCTGTGGAGAAATCCAATCTTCTAGATCTGTTGATTCAGAGGTTTTCTGTCTTAGTGAGCGCAAAAATTCTGACATAGCTCTTCCTACTCCGTTTGACAATCTATAGGCTGTTTGATTGCGTCTGCTTGTTTCAGAGTCAACTATCCTAAATTCCAAAAATTCGGTTAAACATCGATAGGTTGCAGCAGGATCAAGCCCCTTCCTCATAGCAATCTGATAGGCGGTAATGGATTGTTTGGTCTCTGCTAATGCTTCTAACACGGCGAATCGTGTCTTTCCTCCAAGTAGTGCTTCAATCTTTGCCATTTACCTTAAATAGGTGATCGCTTTTATATAAAGACTTAGATTTAAAATCTAAATGGTTGAATAAGCCACTTTTCGTTCGAAGGAAATAGCGGAGAAAAACTTCCAACATCAACTCCAAGGCTAGCGCAGAATACATCCAAAAAAGAAATAAAAAGAACGCTAAATCTTAAGGAAAGAATTGATTAGATCAAATTTAATCAACAAGCGTTATACTTCCATGCTTCTTTCACTTTATTATTCTAGACCGGATTTACAGGAGGCTTTCCCCGAATGTATGAAAGGTAACTTACAAAGACTCGTAGTCTGGGCAAGTCATCATGCAAAGGAAGACCCTGACGGAATTGCAATTTATGACCACGTTTACAAACTCATGAGAATCTTTTATAGTAGGAGGGACTTGCAACAAGCGTATCCTGAGGCAAATGATGCTAAAGACTTGACTAGATTAGTTAGATGGGCAGTTAATAGCGGCGCTACGGAAGAATCTATTCTGGCGCCATTTGCCGACAAGTATTCAGCCATGACAGAATCGGAGGGGATATTTCACCTGCTCGATAATAACAAAACCCTCGTACTCTCTTTTCCAGGGTTTAGTCAAGGATTTGGAATGAAAGATCACCCATACGACTTTCTGAAGTCAATCCATTCCAAAGGCTTTGATGTTCTCCACCTGCCTGATATACAAAGAGCATGGTACCATTTCGGCATCAGGGGTCAGTCGGACAACATCGACGAACTTGTAACATCTCTACGAGAGTTTGTGAAAGGTTATGAACAAATTATAACATTTGGCACTAGCATGGGCGGCTATGCATCTATTTTGTTTGGTTCAATCTTAAATGCAAATCTATCAATTGCGATTGTTCCTGCAACATTTATTGACCCAAAAAATCGAGCCAAGTTTAACGATACGCGACATCCTGAATACAGAGACAAGGTTTGCAATCAAACACTCCATCCTGAATTTCTGGATCTTAAAGATTACATGAGCAGGCGTAAAGCTGGGAGAATATCATTTCTATGCTTTTACGGAGATATTGATAAAATGGATGAACTTCACTCTATGCGGATGGCAGAACTTGATTCATTTTTTGTATTTAAAGTGACAGGTGGTGAGCACTCTGACCCTGAAAAGAGTGCCTCGGCTCTGATGTGGAATGCTGGAATCTTTGATCATATTTTCGATCTTGCAATCGAGAGAGAGGCGTCAGTAAAAGAACTTGTTTCATTCTTGGATAAGCAGACTATTCTTGAACGAATACTTCATAGATAACCTGTGCTACATTGACAGGGCCTAGTAACTACAATTACTATATTAACAGCATAAATCCGCCGGTCGAAAATTGATACTATATATCATCTACTTGTCAAGTTTCAATATTGTCATTCAAAAATGCTCCTGCAGGGTGGCGACTGGAATCAAGCAAGAAAGTCTATTCACACAAGTACATGACGCTTTACGAAGACAAGCTGGATCTTGATGGAAAGGAAAAGATCTATTTGCGCGGCAAGCGCCGCGATTACTCTACAATTGTTCCTTTTGTATCATACGATGCAATCTTGGTTATCAAGAGTTACAGACATTTAGTTGATTCTGTGCAGATAGAAGTTCCATCTGGATATATTGAACAGGGCGAAAGCCCTAAAGAAGCAGCGATCAGAGAGTTGGAAGAGGAGACAGGATATAGAGCCAAGAAAATGATGTCGGTCGGAAGCTATACTCTGGACTATTCCATGTTTATACAAACAGGGAATGTTTTTGTCGCATATGATTTGGAACAGAAAGGAAAAACAAATCTGGGCAAGATGGAAAGAATAGAGGTTGACATAAAGCCAGTTGCGAAGGTGAAAAAATTATTGTCCAATGGAACTATTCTTAATGCTGCATCAATAGTCGCATTGTACAAAGCCTTTGACTTTCATCAACACAACAAATGGAAACTATTGTGACGCGTGCATTTCATCCGCAACTTTAGAGACATCCCACGGAACATTGTGATCATTATGTGTGGCTGATTTTGCAAATCCACTTTCAATTAGTTGAGAGGCAATCATTGCACCTGTTGGCAAAGCTCCTGTCGCGCCGGGGGAATTATAATTTAGGATATGAAGTTGTGAGTCATCATTCATAATCATCAGAGTATCTGGAACAAATTTGCCGTTCTTATCAATAAGAGAAGCTCTTATTCCTGCAGTCCCGCGCCGTGCAAATAATCCAGGTTTTAGTTGCGGAAGAAATTCCCTCGCCCTCTCTATCATGGCGGTCTTTGACAAAGAACTCTTTATCTCTCTAAAGACAAGCGAAAGAAATTGCTTGTCAAAGAAGATTTTTCTTGCACCTGTTGGAAGAGATTCCAATATTTTTGGGACACAATATTTTAGGTTTGTACTCCAGCTATATGCATAGGGGCTAAATACCAGAACAGCATTCGGGCCTATCTCACGTCTGCCATCTGCTCTTACGATCCAATGGGGATCGAGAAAGGGATAGTCGGGATATTTCGGGACGGAATAGACGCTTATTTTTGACAGGCTATCATATTCTTTTGGTGCTTGCCAGTATTCCCCTCTAAAATGCAAATCTGTATAATCGTTGCCAACACCCAATGCATGAGCAATATCTATGGAATTTCCGCCTGCAGCATTAATCACAAAATTAGCTTGGATAATGTCACCCTTCGCAGTGTGAATAGAAAGTTTGGAATTTCTATGGTTCCCATCATCTGACTTGATTTCTTTGACCTGGGTTCCAAGCAATGGTTTTCCGCCAAAGCTTTGGAAATCCGTAACCAAACTTTGGGTAATTAATCTGTAATCCACAGAACCGTCGCGAGCGCAATAGATCGCACCTAGGCAGTTCACATTTGGCTCCATCCTTGTTACTTCGTCTTTCTCCAAGAATCTCAATTCGTCTTTTGAAAGACCGTTTGCAAAGCCCCATTTCATGTACTTTTGCAGCCTATCGAGCCCTTTTTCATAAGTGGCGACTTCCAATACGCCATCTTGTTTGAAAGGCAGAGACTTGAGACTGCAATAGGTTTTGAGCATGTCAAATCCTAGGAAAGCAGCCTTTGCAAAGTGTTTCTTTTTCAATGGATCATAAAGAAATGGAGCATGAACCTTGCCGGTGTTACGAGAACTGGTATGAAGAGCTGGCATGAGCCCTTGTTCGATGAGAATGATCTTGGATTTCGAGCAGGAAGTGAGAAAATATGCAATTGATGCGCCCAGAATTCCACTACCGATTATTGCAACGTCATATGGATATTGTTCGTACTGGTTTTGCAAGTGCTACTAATATTACCAGATTAAGACCCATTGTAATACCTTTTCATACAATTATTGTTAATAGATACATTTCTGCTCTATGAGAAAATAAAGGCAATGACCAGCTTTTCATATCTCTACTCAGATATCATAAAGGATTGATCTTGGATAGTGAATCATTGTTAATATGCCACCGCTATTTGTATCATCAATAAGTTACCATTATAGTCTTGTCCTTACCACTGAAAACCGTAGGACTGGCCTGGTGGAATATTTCTTCTCACCCATTTTACTAAATATCTTGAATTACTGGAAGGATCGCTGACATCGTGCTTTCCATTTCCATTACCAATATTGTTGTTGATCTTCAGGTCATCGTCATTGCTATTGCCCTTTTCAACTCTAATAGGCTGTACATTAGACTTTTTCCTTTCGCCAGATTCAAGATTTACCTCATAGACCACAGGTGGTTTCATATCTATAGGAAGCTCTAGTGTCAGCACGAATTTGTCACATGCAGCAAGAAAAGCATTTTCAAAGTATCGGCTAGGCTCTTCTAGATCATATTCTAAAGTGAAATGACGTTGTTCTCCTTTTTGTATGGGCTCATTGAATATAGAAGTGAACTCTTTGTGAGTTGGTTTGTCAATACTAATGCTTGAGATTTTTAGACCGTTACCATTTTCATCATACAATTTTATATGCAGTTCATCAAAGCTCTTGTCTACATCGCTGGTTATTCCATGAACAATATGGTGTATCGGCTCGTTAGTCAGATTTTTAATTAGATACACTCGTTCATAGTGGACAAGATTTCTTTTTTCATCAGTAATACTCATGTTTACTTCAACAAGAGTATAAAGGGCAGTTTTTCGAAGTCTAAGAACCTCTTTTCCCATCCTTGATTCTTGATTTGGTTCTTTGCTTGGTGGTTTCGGGTTGCCAAATCCTTTTCCATAAGCAGAGTATATCAGAAGAGTTTGCCCATGCTTTATAGAATAGTCGTGCAAGGGCTTTATAATCTGCTTATAGTTATCTGACAGCTCTCTAAGATCCTCGGCCATCCTTGGACTGAGAAGAATGTGCCCATCATCGCCAAGATCCATTACTCTTCTTGCAATTATGATCCCTGGTCCCCAAACATTCTTGTTACCTAGTACATCATTGACCACAAAGACATTTCCGCCATGAATTCCAATTCTTATCCTTACAGTTTCGGAGGGAATCTTTCCTTTGTTGTACTCGTATAACCGCCTATGAAGCTCTATAGCTAATCTTAGTGGGATTTCTGGTCCTTGCAAGAAACCAATCGCTACACCATCGCCAGTTGGAAGGACAAGCATCATCTCTGTTGGAATAGCTTTGAAAACTTCTGATTCTCTAATGCAACGATTAAGGGTTTCAATTTTCTTTATTTGAGTCATTGTAGACATATTCGGATCCGAAAGCCCTACAATATCAACAAAAAAGAAATTCCCATGAATCAGACTTAAATTAGATATTAGGCTCAATGTTCTGCTATAGTATTCTTCTATATCACTTTCAGATAAAGTATTTGGTTTTGTCTATATATTCACGTATTTATTAAAAAAAATTTAGATGTAATTAAGAGCAAGTAAAATGATAAAATTGCCTGTAATATCATCGTTCGAATTACAATGTTCATAGTTGCAAATTTTGCACTTTTATTATGAAATATCATTATTTTTTATATTGATCATAAAATATTGCGTGGATAACAGATACTCTCGAATAATTGTTTATGATTAGTAGTATATATTCCATACAAATAGCATATGCCTTTTAGCAGAGCTAATCCTGAAGCTTTACAATAATATCGTCATGGAATTACTAGAGTCTGTCAGTTGGATCCTGGTTGGGTTCGTACCAACCATAGCTTGTCTGCAAGTCGCATCAAAGATTCGCGTCCATGCAAAGACAAAACGTAAAATCACAGAAATAGGCAAACTGGAGGCTGTTATGAGTGTATAGCAGTTCTGCCGATGCCTTCAAGAAGCTTCTAGGTGGAGAAGAGTGTATCGGCGGTCGTTGCACCATAACGCGCTCGTCTCCACACATGATGCTTCTTACAAATGGAATAAGATATTTTGCAGTAGAAGTAACCACGAAAGAAGGTGTCCAGTATGGAATATCGGCCCTAGATGAAGAAGCCGTAGAATTGGAAAGATTAGCATCCCATCTATTGCGATAAGTAACAGGTGAGAACCGGTTACCCCATACTGGCACATGTATTTTGTGGGCAAACAACTGACGATTTGCAAGAATGAAGAATTACATAGAAAAAGATTAGAGGGAATGTCATGGATGATTAAATGCCTTTGCTATCAACAGGTTATAGCAAATGTAAATGACTACTATAAATTTTCTTCAAACGGAAAGTTCTACGGCAACTTTCTTTCAAGCTTTCTCTGTGTAATCCTATTCCTACGCTTAAAATCTTGAATCTTTGCCTCGAGATCGGCAACATTCGCCAATTCGTTTTCTAGTTTCTCAACTGCATAACGCCTCAATTCAAAATCAATCCTGTTTCTCTCCCGTAGCTCATCGTAGAGAGTGTCACCTAACTGCTGTTTTATTTCATTCAAACGCTGTGCTAGTGTTTGCTCTTTGTGTAATACATTTACATTGCGTCTGATAAATGACAAGTCGATAAGTGGAAAATATCGCTTGAGTTTAGATTCAAGGACAACGTAACTTTCAATAGGACGCTCAATAATGCCAACAAAAAAACATCTATCCAAATTCGCTCTTGCTATATTGATGTCTTTTGCAAGACCAGAAAATATCCATGTTTGACCGTTAATGATAGGTTGTGTTAACGGTTTTTCACTCAAGGCATATTCAACAAATTCACGCAAGCTAAAACATTTTGCCTGCAAAGCAAGTCTACCAGTCATGTTTGGCTTTCTAAGTTGATGATACTGCGAAACTATCCTATCTATTGGATTACGCAGGAATGCAACTGGTAAAATTTGAATGTCATTGTAATCATGATCAATTAACGCTGGCAAACTCTTTTGCTCTGTAGAAAATGCCTTTATGTTAACATCCTGTCTAAGGATTGCTTCAATATTTGATCCAAGAAGAATACGCATACCGCCGGTATTTTTCTTTTCAAAAAAACCATCAGGGAAGTTGCGTTTCAATACCCAATCAAAGGTAGTGCCGGCATTCTTGCTCAGATGACAATGTAAGATAACGCATCTCCGTTCTTTCATCAAATAGTTATGATGTCCTCCGCCGTCAATCCCAACATTAGTCAATTACAGCAAATTATAAGGCTATCTTAAAACATCTCATACAAAATCAAACAGTTGAAAATATTTTAGCTCAATAGATCCAAAATATTATAAATACTTGCTCGAAATACGGGAATTGCTGTGTTTTCCATTTGGAAATTGATATAAATTTTATTCAAAATATCTAATCAGCATATTACGCTTTTCTATTAAACTATATTAAAAACATTTTATAGATACAAATTACTGTTTTTCGCTATGGAAAGAACCTTTATTAGAAACAGAGGCTTTTTTCATGGCTCCTTATGCCGCTATGGTGATTCTTGTTTGCATCTGTTATAGGAATTCCTGCTGGCAAGGTTGTTGCTGTTGCATTTACAGAACCAACTCCCGATATCTGCTATCGACAGGTTATAGCAAATGCAGACTGAAATATGATTACCGTAAATTTTCTTCAAATGGAAAATTCTACAGCAGCTTTCATTATTGCGGTATAAGTTGTGGCATGCGTTTATAAATTCTGGTAGATTATTCTAGTAGAAGGATCTCGCGTGATAAAAAAAGAGAAAAATGATGCCGTTTCTTCATTTTGTAAAGCCGTAGCATACTGTGATGATCAAATTGCTATAACTACAATGATAGATGAATCAGAAGCTATTGGCTCGTACGCGAAAGCCGGCACACTAATTCCAAACCTATCGATGAAAACAATTAAGATAATACAGGTATCATTACTCACATCAATAGCTAAAGAAAACGAGAACTATCTTGGCAGAGTCAATTATATGCGGATTAACCAAGAACTAGCGGAAATAATTCTGTTTCCATATTCATCTAAAGGCGTGTTCTGTACTGTTGTTAATAGGCCATATGATTTTGAGCAGCTGGTGGCCAAAATATCACAAGCGTTACTCAGCTTTAATTTTACTCGTTCAATTAGGAGATAGTAGCAAACGATTACGAACTTTTTTCAAATAACCGGACTTTGAATAGTCAATTTAATTGCCATGTCTTGACCAAGAAAATCTAGGAATTAATCATGAGATTGATTAAACAATTATTGACTAAACTGCCTGCGCATAACGATATCTCCTCTTTTATCATATCTTGATCGACCGATAACATGGGATTAATTTCATGGATAATAATTGGAATTGCAATACTCGCAATAATAGGAGTAGGAATCGGTTTATTTATGACGGGTGTGTTTGAAGGAGGCAAAAAGGCACAAAGCAATCCTGTCGTGGCAAACGCAACCGGTGAAGCCCAAAAATCTGTTGGGAATTTGATATCGAGCGTAACGAAAGAGCAGTCACCGTAGTAGCCCAATGCTGTTAAAAAATGAATTTTTATAAATATTAGATAGTATTACTCTAAATTCGGCTGAATCAAAGTGATAACAAAGCTGGGACAATATCTGCCTGATTCCCTTAAACCCCTTGCAATTAAATTATATTATTTCGACGCGTCTCGGCAAATCCTGAATGATGACGAAGAATTACTTCCTCCGCAAAAATTAATGAGCTCAACAAAGCAAGAATTCATAAAACTGGGTCAAGCAACGCTAGAGCAGCTTATCAGAATAGGCGGACTAGAACCAGATCATAACATACTTGATGTAGGGTGTGGTTCGGGACGAATTGCAATTCCCCTTACAAACTACATGAATGAGAAAGGTAGTTACGAAGGATTTGATCCAATGCCATATGGGGTAAAATGGTGTTCTGCCAACATCAGTCCAAGATTTCCAAATTTTCATTTTACTACAATTGACTTGTACAACAAAATGTATAATCCATCGGGCAAAATAAAGCCTCCGGAGTTTAGATTTCCATTCAATGATAGCTCTTTTGACTTTGTACTGCTAAATTCAGTATTTACTCATATCCTAAGAGAAGGTCTAGAAAATTATCTGTCTGAAATTGCTAGAGTTCTAAAACCAAACGGAAAATCTTTTATTACTTTTTTCCTTCTTAATAATAACACTGCCCAATTAATAGAGAAGGGCAAGTCAATATTCAAGTTCGGATACAAAGAGGACAATAACTGCTACTTGGATGATCCAAAAAATCCTGAAATAGCCGTGGCCTACGAAGAAGATTTCATAAGAAGGTTGTACAAAGCAAATAGCCTAGAGATAGTAGAGCCAATTTATTTTGGAACATGGAGAAAAGGGGTACACTCGATTACCTTTCAAGATGTCATCGTCTCTATCAGAAAATTGTAAGCTTGTGTGTTCATATCTAATGCTGATTAGCGATATGTTTTTTAGATCAAACCGCTGACGTGCCCTTTTGCGGTAATAGTTACAGAGAATTTTTATATATAAAGAATCTAATATTCTGACTAAATGAAGAAGGGGGTTGTAATTTGGCTGACAGGGCTTTCTGGTGCTGGAAAGACTACTATAGCTCGTGCTCTCCAACCAGTGCTTGCCAGCCGAGGATTGGGCGTAGAGCTTTTGGATGGGGACGTTGTTAGAAAAGAGTTAAGTCCGGATCTGGCCTTCTCAAAGGCTGATAGAGAGGCACATGCAAGGAGAGTTGTGTATCTATGCAAGTTGCTATCTAGGAATGGCGTAGTAAGCATTGTTTCGCTCATTTCCCCGTACAGAGAGTTTAGAGCTTTTGCAAGGGATCAGATAGGCGATGCTTTTTTTGAAGTATTCGTCAAGGCTTCGCTTGATGCCTGCATTAAAAGAGATCCAAAGGGACTATACAAGAAAGCTCTTGCAGGGGAAATTAAGGATATGACAGGACTTCAGGATCCATATGAAGAGCCAATAAATCCAGAGCTTGTTGTCACAACAGAAAATGAAACTGTAGAGGAGTCTGTGCAAAAGATAGTGACACGATTAGGCGATCTTGGATATTTGCCAACGATGAAAAAAGCTAGCGAATGATGAAAATAGGTTACTGACTACTCCTTTTTCCAATACAAGCACCGCGTGTTTTCAGATTTTATAGTTTGTTGCCAATAGGCCATGAACTGGTAAGCTTATATAATTCCTATATTTACCATAGCGATATGCCCGATAAATTTACGCGAAGAATCTTCTATAGTGAAGTACTCGGTGCTAAATGGAAAATCTTTTCAATTTTATCCATAATTGTCTTAACTGGATCATTATTATCAGGAACCTTAATTCAAGCTGCTTACGCCGATTCTGTCACTTACAATCCGCATTCTAATGTCAAGGGCTTAACATATGGTGAATGGAGCGCAAAATGGTGGCAATGGGCTATATCATTGCCAAAGCATGGTAATCCAATAAGCGATCCTACAGGAAAACATTGCGCTGATGGTCAATCAGGACCTGTATGGTACCTTGCTGGAACATTCGGAAGCAAACCAATTACTCGTGAGTGTACAGTACCACACGACAAGGTTCTGATGCTTCCTGTAGTCAATGCTATATGCTGGGAAGATAGACAAACGAAGACAGAAGCTGAAGTTCGTGCAGTATGCAAGGACCTGATTGACCATACCACCGTTGTGGATGCCAGTGTCGATGGGGTGCCAATAGATAATTTGCAAAATTATCGTATGCAGTCACCTCTCTTTGATATTAAGGCTCCTGATCACAATATTCTAAGAGTAAAGGCCCTTGACACACAAGGAATAACCGATGGATATTGGGTAATGCTCAAACCGCTCAAGATGGGCTCACATCAAGTTCACTTCCATGCAATCCTGTCATTTCCTGATGATGGATTTACAGCTGAATTTGACATAACGTACAATTTGAAAATTGTACGCTCTTGAGAAGAATCTGTAGCCACATTCCAAAATCTTTATTCTTTTGGAACTCTGGCACTACATTCATTCCGCTAAGGTCTGGCCTTTGACTGAATGATAATACTACGCGTCAACGTCATATGGACTAGGTATCTGCAGAAAGGGATGTTTGCAAAGGAATAGAAGATGATCTTTGTTCATCCAAGAAAAATAAAAAGTGAATTCAAAATACACATTCTGAATTAGGATTAAATAAATGGAATATTACTGCAGCGTTATCGAATGAAAATATATGTCACGCATTATAACTCATAAAAAGGACATCTACCGCCTCATCCCACGGCATTTTACTGATAAATGTAGATGGCAATGCGATAAATGCCAAGAAATCTTCTCTGGCTATAAGCTTCTGAGAGAACATAAAAAGGAATTCCATGCTTACTAGACCATTGCAATAATAATGCGCAGAAATCGCGATGACTTCTGCAAAGAAAATTGACTTTTGCTAGAATATTTTTATAGTGCATTTTTGGAAAAAGAACGGTGCGGGAATAGTTGAGACGAAAAGAGACCAAGATACCCATCATGTCGACAATATTTCTTACTGGATTCTTCCTGCTGGTTCCTGCCGGTAATATGGCATTATTTAGACCAGCATTTGGACATGGTGTTGCACCGATGTTTTATGATACCTTGGCAAGGATGGATGAAGAATCCTTTTCAACTAACACACTTCAATCAGGCCAAATACTGACTATTACAGGCAAGATAACGAGCTTGGTAGATGGTCCGCTTGAAGAGGTCTCAATGGGGTATTATGTTGAAGGAACAAATTCACCAAAACTTCATGTGGTTTCTGTTGATCCCTCTGACAAGTTTATCATCCCTGCAAAGGGGACATTAGACTTCAAGCTAACGTTGAATGCCTCGCAAAGTGGAACCGGTCATGTACATTCGGCTCTTATTGGAATGGACGGAGATGTTATTGCTATGGGATCTGGTCAAACGGTACAGGCTCAAGCGAGCCAATCGTCTTCTGATATTACAACCGTGAATGTTGGCGGCAATAATACTAATCTGCAATTGAATAGCCAATACACAATTTCTGACTTTAAGGTTGATAAAGGCATTTCTTTCGTAATAAAGGATGGCGGACAATCTGCTGCTCGAGGTTCAATATCAATACAGGGAATCCCAAACAGTGTACTGCGATGTCCATGCGAACTTATGATAGATGGTCAGAACTATGGCAAAGGCCAAAGTATTGAATCGCCGGAAGGCGAGAGAACAGGAATATCCCTCAGTGATGGAACAAGTGCAGAGATAGTTCAAGACCCCAATGGATCTGGAAGTTTGTTTATGAACTACTATGCTAGTGCACCACCAATCGAAGTCAAAATAACTGGAAGTAATGAACAAGGAGCACCAGTAGCAGCGTCTGGCTTTGTAAGCACTGCTGAAGGCGGAATAAAGTACATTGAATCTTCAACCGGGTTACAGGTAGATTTTCCAATAGGATGGAAGCTCTACAACCCAAAGTTTCACAACATCATAACTCCTCCCGATATACCATCTTCTGATTTACCACAGCCTGATGCTGGCGTAATAATTCTTGAAGTGTCAGGTGCAAACTTTGACAATGTTTTTTCTAATCTAAATGTCTGCAAGAGTCCCAACTTTAACGTCGTGATAAACGGCATAAGCGGGTTAAAATTCGAACAGAAATGTGATGCTAGCAATGGTTACAGAATGGAAGGCTATGCATTCTCTGTTAAAGATCAGAGTTTGTTGATAGTCTATATGTCAAAGTCAGATGACCTCTACAATAAATATCTGAATGACTTTGAGAGATCGATTCAGACCATAAGAATTGGTGACAATTCAGCCGAAAATGAGAATTTGTCAAATCTAGGGTCGAACTCTTTTCATGTTCAAATAAAAGACATCAAAGTAGATCTTGAGATAAGAAGCAATTCCACAGTATCTGACTTTAACATAGATGAAGCCAGAAAGCAAGTTTCATTCAAAGTGGAGGGGTTAGATGGTACCAATGGAACCACTGTAATACCAATTGGCAGAATGCTGCAAGGACCTTATATCGTGACAGTAGATGGCAATAATTATTCTGATTTTGTAGTTACTAAAGACGAGTATAGCGGAGAAACTAGCATCAGAATTCACTATCACCATAGCATTCATAGCATTACAATAACTGGAACACAAGTAGTGCCAGAATTTTCTTTGACTCTATTGATTATGGCTGGTGCAGTAGGTGTAACCTCCAGTCTGGCATTCATGCACAGAAGCAAGAGGCAATAATGACAGAAAGCACAATTTTGAAAAAGGACAAGATAAAATCTCATGGATAAGAGCTTTGTAATGTGTATTTCCTAGCGTTACATTGGTAATCCTACGATTACGACATTTTCTTTAGAATGTCAATAGCTGGTGTAGGTGATGGATCTATTCCTGAAGATATAGCCAAATACAATGTAACAAAGTCTAGGATGTAGATTGAAGAAGTAATGGCAGACACCAAGCTGTCTTCAAATGCCTGCATCTCCATTGCAGGGGTTCCGATCTGGTCAAAGAGCATGTTTACCTTCTTGAATCTTTCCTTTATCATAACTGGATCGCCTGCCCATCCTAGCAACAATACTCTAGCTTGCGCAATGCTATTGAAGGTAAAAGGCACTATTTCATTGTGAGAAGCCTCCAAGATCGATTCTTTTAGACAATGAAGCTTGGCGTTCTCGTTAAGTGAATTCTTGAATCTGGTGCCGACCGAAGAAAGATGCGGAGACATAAAGCAAAAGGCAAATCCGCCGTGCAGAAATGTAGCCATCCTTTTTGCCACATTGCTTTCTTCAGGCACAGAAATTGAAATTTCACTAGAAATGTTAGACAACTTTGAAGGAATCGATGCCACTTCATTCTTTAGTGACTTGGTAAAGAATCTATCAACAATACTCAGTGCAGGCATCAACAAATAAGGCAAGGACGCCCGAGGAAGAGAAAGGTTGGGTATATCGATATGCCTGCAACCATTCTTTCTGGCAAATTCTTGCAACTTGCCTCCAGAAGAAATGCAGATTACCTCGCAATTCTTATTTACAGCCATCTCCGCCATAGACAGAGATTCTTGCGTATTCCCTGAAACGCTTTTTATGATCACAAGAGAGTTCCTATCGGCAAAGACTGGTAGATTTTGTCCTCTTACAACTGTAGTGGGAGTATTACTGTAGTGATGCAATAGATCGCCTAGAATATCACAGCTCGTAGCAGATCCGCCCATTCCGCACAGCATGATGGATCTGTAAAAATCTGGTGCATGATCACATCCTGCATTTATTGTTAAAGCTTTAGCAAAATGCTCGGGCCATTTTTCATAGATCGGATAGATATGGCCATAATCAACCAATGACAGTTCCTTTTCTGTAAGCAACCGGATGACTTCTTTAGGATAAGATTATGTATGATTTATACTTAGTCTAACTACATTTTTTTACTAATTATGGCCCGAGAGCTATAATCTATATATTACAACTCACTCCACTAAAGTTAATATTTTATATATATTTGGTCATAAATTTTACATTTTCATAATCTGTAGCCTGGCTTTCACACATAACAATATATCGGAAGAGCGTTTAACATCGTCTTAGCTTTTCTCCTAACCCATATTATTTACAGCATGCAGCATTCAGCAGTGACAGTACCATATCAGCGGTGCATCATTTTGCAGTAATTAATCAACCCGCTAATCGAATGATGTTACACACATCTGAATCTCTGACGGCTCTACAAAATGAATTGTCATTCCTATTTGACATTGACTGTGATTTGAACAGTATTTTTGTCAGTCAAGTCTCCATCACTAACAGTGAGCTCGAATACCAACACTTGCTGTCTGGCTACGTCCGGTGCAATGAAGTATGGCTTTGCGTTTGTCTCTCCTACCAAGGCCGCTGGCGGTCCGGATACTTGTCTCCAACTATAGGAAATTTTGTCTCCGTTAGGATCCTTGCTAGCTGAACCATCCAAGTTTACTCTTGAGCGGGCGACGGCAGTCTGATCCTTTCCGGCGTCAGCTATAGGTGCCTTGTTTGCGGGTATCGTTAATTTCACAGTAGATGCTGTACTGTTGGAATCTCCATTATTGACTACGAGCTGGAAGATCAACACTATGTCGGTCTTTTCTCTTGATGGTGCAAGGAAAGTTGGCTTTATAGCCTTTGGATCTGACAGCTTTACCGTTGGACCGCTGGTCTGCTTCCAGAGGTATGTCAATTTCTTGCCTGCTGGGTCAGAGCTTTTTGAACCATCTAGAGTAATAGTGGTTCCACCTGTAATGTCTCTGTCAGCCCCAGCATCAGCCACCGGTGGCTTGCTTGCCTTTACAGTTATCTTTACCGCAGCCGGCTTGCTATCATCAGTACCATCATTAACAACAAGCTGGAATGTTAACACTTTATCAGAGTCTACCAGAGGTGCTTTGAAAGTTGGCTTTATAGCCTTTGGATCTGAGAGCTTAACATCCGGCCCACTTGTCTGAGTCCACTGGTAAGTAAGCTTGTCCTTGTCTGGGTCGGAACTCCCTGTGCCGTCTAGTGTAACCTGATCCTGTTCTCCAACAGTCTGGTCCTTTCCGGCATCCGCCACCGGCGGTCTATTCGCCTTTACAGTTATCTTTACCGCAGCCGGCTTGCTATCAAGCGTTCCGTCGCTTACAACAAGCTGGAATGCTAGGACTCTGTCATCAGGGAAGGAAGGAGCAACGAAAGTTGTTTTCGCAGCCTTTGGATCTGAGAGCTTAACATCCGGCCCACTTGTCTGAGTCCACTGGTAAGTAAGCTTGTCCTTGTCTGGGTCGGAACTCCCAAGGCCGCTTAACGTTGCTGTTTCACCCTTCTTAACAGTCTGATCGGGTCCAGCATCCGCCACCGGCTGCTTGTCGGGCTTGACAGTTATTTTTACCGAAGAAGGCTTGCTATCAACAATCCCGTCGTTGACAGTAAGCTCAAAAGTAAGAGTCTTCTGATCGCTTAGGGAAGGAGCGATAAAGTTGGGTCTGGCAGCAGAAACATTCGAGATTTGTACCTCTTGACCTCCAGTTTGAACCCAACTGTAAATCAGCTGCGTGTTCTCTGGGTCAGAGCTACCCGAACCGTCTAAGACAACTCTATCATCTTTATTGACAGTCTGGTCCTTTCCGGCGTCAGCCACCGGCGGCTTGTTCGCAGCAATCAAAACATTTACGATTGCCGGTTTTGTAACTTTGCCATCGCTAACATTAACCTGAAACGATAGTGTCCTGTTAGTCGCAGAAGGAGAGATAGCAAAGTTTGGATTTGAAGTATTGCTATTAAATAATAGAACCTGTTCGCCAGACAATTGGGTCCAATTGTAAGTAAGGAGATCCCCATCTTGATCAGAAGCTTTATCAAGAGTTAATGTGACCTTTGGACCGGCTAGTACGTTCTTTAGGGGACTGACAGTCACGTCAGGAGGATGATTAAGAGTTAAAGGATTAGAAAGTAGAATAACAGCTAAAACTGCAGTTATGCCTCCGCCGATGACGGCATATATAAGGGACTTTTTCACAGAAGATTTGTCTCTAACAAGTTAAAGATAAAAGTATCGCAATTAGCTTCTACTCCCTAGGCCAACCAAGAACTTGGCCATATTTGGTGATAATCGCTACAGCTGAGGAAGCAGCGACCAAGACTTTATAACATCTGCAAGAATTGCCTAAATAAGGGATTGACGCAATGGAGGACGTAGTTCTAGCCCCAGGCGATAAATACGGATCTAGATCTAAGGCCCTAGCCGTAACTCCAGGAAAGAAATATGCAGTAGAAACAAAGATTATTGGCATTTCCGGTAAACCATTTTCTGCATTTTTTGGAGTTGTCCTCTTGGATGAATACGAAGTACCTTTGGGCAGGAGAGTTCAATGGCTCAATGATTTCTCTGGGAAGGAAAGGAACTATGAAATAATTTTCAAAGTGCCAGAAAAATGCAAATCCGTTAGACTGCTCTATAGGATAAACAAAGAGACGCCTGCAACATCACAATGTCATTACAAGCTTAGCGCACTGTCGAATATTGTAGGTAATCTTAAAGAGATTGATCTTCAAACGAAGGAAAAGTACGATGTTCCGCGTCACTTTGCCATCTTGCCAGTCGAAAAAGAGCTAACTAGTGAAGAAGAGAATAAACTTGAGCAAAACCTTGTCTGGATATTTGCCTTGCCAAGAAGCGGCACTACCTGGCTTGGTACACAACTGCTTTCATACCAAACAAATGTTATGGATGAGCCGCTAATTGGAAAACATCTAGGAGAGCTGCAAAACATTGACGGTGATCTAGTGCGATATGTCGACATTTATTCAGATCAACCAAATTACTGCTTCAATATGAAATATTCTGCCGTTTGGAAACATCACCTACGCAAGCTCATTTTGAATAGACTTTACGCGCAATTCAAAGACTTGGAACACAAGATAATAATCAAGGAGCCCAATGGAAGTAGTTTTGCTGATATACTATCCGAGTGTCTGCCCAAGTCAAAAATCATTATAATGCTAAGAGATGGAAGAGATGTTGTGGACTCCAAAATCGATTCTCTCACGAAAGGTGGATGGGGAACCAAATTTGTCAATTCAATATCAAAAGAAGAAGAGAGAATGAAGATTGTTGAACGACAATCCAAATTGTGGTTGAGAGTCACAGAATTTATACTCCAAGCTTATGCAGGACATGCGCAAGACCGTCGCATCATAATTAGATATGAAGACCTTCTTGAAAATACCTATGAAATGTTAAAGAATCTGTACAAGTTCATTGATATACCGATTTCTGATGGCATGGTGAAGGAACTTGTAGATAGTTACAACTTTGCAAATATACCAGATTCAAAGAAAGGAGCTGGCAGATTTTACCGGGCAGCTACACCTGGGTTGTGGAAAGAGAATTTCACTGATAAGGAAACAAGATCCATGCAAAAAATAATGGAAAATGGTCTTTTACAATTAGGCTATCTCGACAATGGATTGGCTCCATTGGATGAAAAGGAGATTCTCGCCGTGACAAATCCTGCATCACAGAAAGCTGATGACTTTTCCTTGCTTACCTCAGAACAAGAAAGTATCTTGGAAAAGAATATTGTATGGATATTTGCCTTGCCAAGAAGCGGCACTACCCGGCTTGGTACACAACTATTATCATACAATACACACATCGTGGGAGAATTCCTTATCGGAAAGCATCTAGGCGAGCTGCACGAATCTTTACACGGCTATATTAGACAGATAGAAGCTCACTACAAGAGACCAGATTATTTTTTTAACATAAGTTATTCGCTGACTTGGAAACATCACCTACGCAAGCTCATTTTGAATAGACTTTACGCGCAATTCAAAGACTTGGAACACAAAATAGTCATCCTTGAGTCAAACGGGAGCATCGCGGCAGACATAATCGCAGAGATCCTCCCCGATTCAAAGGTAGTGGCATTATTGATAGACGGAAGGAATTTTGTTGAATCTGGAGTAAGAGTATTGAGCGCACCATCTGAAAAGATGAAGCAATTGATTAGCGGTAGTGACAAAAAGCGAGAAGCTATAACTCGACAAGCTGAACTTTGGACGACAATAACCGGATTCATTCTCCAAGCCTGTGAAAGTCATGCGAAGCAGCAAATTATTATCAAACATGAAGAATTGATGCAAAATCCTTACGCAATCACTAAACAACTTTACGAATTCATTGATGTACCAATCACAGAAGACAAACTAAATGATACGGTCTTAAAATTCAAAGGCAAACAAAAGCCGGCTGGGCAGGATGCGGCCGAGACCAATCGATGGGAATATGAATTTGCAGATGAAGAAAAAAGGCTTGCAAATGAAATAATGGCAATAATGTTAGAGAAAACTGGCTATTCTCTATCCCGAAAATAATTACTTATACCATGCATACCAACTCTATATCAGCTAGTCCTGAGCCTTTGCTGGCTTGTCCTTGAGCGCGGAACGAAATGATAATGTTCCTACCCCGGGGATCATCAGACTAATCATGATTCTCTTTTTTTGCATTGCAGTTTTGTTTGCGGATGCTGGCTTGAAGACAATTCTTATTCCTTTTGGAATCTCGATTCCCTTATCAGAGAATGCCTCCAGTGTCAGCTCAGATTCAGCAAATTTTTCTATCTCAGATTCAGACTTTGTAGCTAATTTGCTAATAGTCTTTTGAAATTCTGGATCCTTCAAGATCTCGTCAACTAGGATTATCTTTTTGCTAGCAGCTTTAAAGTTAATAGCATCTGTAGGCTCTGCCATATATCTTCTATAAAGAGAAAGAGTACGCTATTAAGTATTGTTATAGTACAAATTTACAAAAATTTTTTGCATCTGCAAGATCAATCTGGGCCTTAATTTACAGCCTCATTTAACATCCGAAGGAACTTGTTTATAGAGTGTTCAGGAATAATTGCTCCACATGCCTTCTCATGGCCTCCACCGTTTCCTTCCAACTCGGTTGCAATTTTATTTACTATCCTCCCTAGGTGCAGCTTGCATTCATTTGTTCCACGTACAGAAATCTGACAGGAACCGGGAAGATCTTCTCTCGGCTTGTAAATTACTGCAACCGGCTTACCAGACGTGCCAAGAACAAAATTGACAACCATGCTTGTTGATAGGGAAGAGGTGCTTGGAGCAAAAGCCAAGTTCTTCAGTTTTTTCATGCTTGTCTCTATCTCTTTCGCTGCATCTCCAACCATTTTGGCGTACCTGCGAGCTATCGAGAATCCATCCTTAATGTCATGTGTGTAACTGCCTTCAGCCAGTATTTCTACCACCGATACAAGGAAGGGATCATTATCTTGGTTGGCTGAAATTATGTATGATAATGCTGTAGATTGCAGCATGAGAAACTGTCTGTCAAACCTGCGCACCAGTTTTGACCCAACTGGCTTATGATCCATATAATCAGTTAATGCTGCGGCGGCTGCATAAAATGCGGCATGATCATCATCAGTTAGCTGTTCTTTGTACTCGTCATAAATTTGGACAGTGGTGCACTCTTCAATATTGTGAACCAGCTTCACCTCCATGGACTTGAGCTCAGATTCAATACTCTTGCTGAGATCGTGGTGATCGATATACGTCACTTTAATTCCATTTGAAATGAACTTGAGAATAACACCAGTAAATTCTCGTTCGTTTTTTTGGCTCAAAGCTAAATCGCAGATGAAGATTTCAGTTGGTTTCTTTTTGTCGGAAGAACAAACAGTGGATGCAATCTTCTCTAATGCTTTAATCATATTTCCATAGTCGACAAGAACTATTGATTTTGGTTCAAAGATTCGCTTGATAAGCATGGCGGCTGCAATTCCATCGACATCTTCTTTATGAGAAATGCATATCACGTTGTCGTCTTTAGTTCTAGTCAATTTTGGATGTGTCAAGGTGTAATATTCTGCCGATTTAACCTTTTGTCTATTCTTTGATCAATTGGCTATTTCGTCCTTTTTTATTGATCGTTAATCTTCTTTGTTATTAGACCTAAACTGATTAGCTCACGGGTAGATCTTTTTCTTGTTGCATTAAGGCGAGAGTGTTTTTTCCAAATGGCCGGAAGGTTTCCAAGATACCAAAAGATTGCTTTCATCGCTGCCTTTTTGTCAACTGAGAAGCTTTGTTTTCCTCTTCCAATATTGAATACTAGCGCAATGAAAGCAAAGAATAATGAGAAGAGCACAACTACGATGTTTCTGATGGCAAGACCCGTCTCAAAATGCGTAGTTATCAGAGAGAGCTGGTTTTTTAATCCATGAAATGTTATAAGCGCGCTCATCTTCGACATAGTCGACCCAGCCTTATGGTAGACTATTGAACTGGGAATCATGACTACTTTGTAGCCGCAAATCCACGCTTTCCATCCTAATTCGACATCCTCAAATGAAATAAAGTAATCTTTGTCAAAGCCTCCGAGTTGTTCAAATATTTCCTTCCTAATCGCCATGGCGGCGCCTCTAGCACTTAGAATTTCTCTAGGACTTTTGAATCCCTTCTGTTTTGAGTTATAGGTCCTGCCAAATCTAGTTGCAAAATCGCCTGTAGAATCAATGTCATTTTCTATTGGCTTGAGTAGCATGCTTTGGGTGATTGCCACATCTTGGTCATTTTCCATAACGGATACGAGCTCTTTAAGCCACTGTGGCGTTACAGTCGTATCATTATTTAGAAAAGCCAGATACTTGCCTGTTGCATATGAGGCGCCAATATTGTTGCCCAATGCAAATCCCCGATTTTCGGGTAACTGAATAATTTTACAAGATGGAAAATGCTCCTTTACAATCTGGACACTGTCGTCAGAGGAATTGTTATCGACCAAGATTGTTTCAAACGCCGGATACTCTGTTTCAAGAAGAGAGTCTAGACATTGTTTTAACAGAGAGCTACCATTATAATTGACGATTATTACGCTTACAATCGGATCGGATGATTTGTCCTCTTTTTTATTATTGTTCATTGATAGTTACTGCAGTAAGTGAAAACAAATCTTTAACTAATAATTATTTGGGTGCTACTAACAATACATTGGAATGCCTATTGTTCCTATATTGCAGTATCTCCATACAGTCTAGACGCGTACGCGCCGATCCTATAGACTTAATGATAGAAATACTGCACGCCATGAGAAAAAATCATGATGGTGAAACAGTATCGCTGAATATATCAGTCCCTGATGTTGCCCTATTCCTGCAGTCCGTCCAAACGCCACGGTTGAATTTATTTACGCTCGTATCTATGTAATCACCCATAAAGAATACACCTCGGCAATCCATCGATGTGTCGGTTACACGGGTAAGACTGAATGTATCAGTCGCCCTTGAATGACTGTGGGCTTCTGTAACATCGATAAGAGTGTTAGCTGGTGTGGTAGCATACTTCTTGTCATAATAGAATACATGAATAGTTCCTACATTCTTTGTCATCGTAGTACCTTTTCCAGTAGGCTCATAGCCAATATCAATAGTCGGGTCGAATTGATCTGTATTTGTAGTATCTTGAGAGTTAACGACTCTAACAGTCCAAGTATTGCCTTCATCAGTTGAACTTGCTATAAGGACGTCAGATCCGTGGCCAGAAGACCTGAATCTATCATCAGCCCAGACGATATGAACGTCGCCATTTCTGGCAGTTGCCATATCAGGAAGAGTGCCAACCCTGAATGAATTATTGGGGAGAGAACCTTGAATTGAAAATACATCGCTTACCTTTACTAAATTACCAAAAGTGGCACCACCATCTGTGGATTTCCTTACTACTAACTGTTCCGGTGTTGTAGAGAAATCAATCCATGCAACATAAACCGTACCATCGGGTCCAACATCCATTGCACAGTAAGCGCTTATCGTATTACTCAAGATAATTTGTGGCTTGAATGATTTACCAAAAGTTGTCGACCTTGCGAAATTCACAGTTACTCCAGAATCTGCGAATTGCGACCAGCAAGCATAGATGTTATCTCTAAATGGACTATCTGAGAAAGTATCTATTGCAAGCCAAGGTTTGTCGTTAAATTCCCCTGTAGTTGCTTTTCTGACACCAAGAGGGTCGCTCCATGTTAGTCCTTTATCTGTAGATCGTGACAAAAAGATGCTTCCTTTTCCCTCCTCCTCGTTTGTAGTTCTGCTAAAAGCCATACAAAGATAAAATGCATCACCATTTCTTGCAAACCTGACCACTGGATCTCCCTGAACGTCTAATTTTGCTCCATCTCCTGCCCTAAATTGACCAGGCAATACCCCTGCGTCCTGCCAACTAGCTCCGTTGTTGGAACTTACATAGACTCCACATTTGGAATCACCAGTTCTATAATCATTTGCCCCTGCTACGATCTGCTCGTCGCCCAACGGTCCTCCTGAATCTGGATTTATTGCAACCGTGGGTTCATTTTGAGGGGAGAGGCCAATCACGTTACTTACCCGGATGTCTGTTCCTGAGGAACCTGGGCCCTGCGTTTTTACTTTCCCTTGTTTTAATATATTGCCGTCGTCTATAGGCGGAAATTGTGTTACTATATTAGAAAGAGCCGGAGAACTAGGCTGATTGTTATCTGTCATGACCTTGGCTCCATCCTTCAAAAGTTCTAAATCACGACTCTGTTGCTGTAAAGATTCTTTATGGCCACCACGTGAAGTTTGAACGGAACCACTTGCGTACGAAATTGAAGATACAGTTCCCACCACTAAAATGCCTATGATAAAATAGACGTAAAAGATCCTCGCTCCCATCGTATACCTATCAAATCTTCTAGTACTTAAATCTGGAGTAATATTCTATATATATTTCCTCAAATCTCTCTTCTATCCTTTTAAAGCGTACTTACACAGTCGGCTGTATCACGAATATAAAATAAAAAAGAAAAAGAGCCGAGTCCAGCTAGTCGTCTTGTGGACTCATCACAGAGATGTCCTCAGTGTTGCCTGTTGTCAAGATGCTACCGTGTAGGCCGTTGTATGGACTGTGACCAATTTTAAAGACGCTAGATAGATCTGATGCGTACAGGTTCGGACCTCTAGTGTCAATTCCTGTTGCTCCGAATGGTAGATTATATGTATTGTCTGCAACGCATTCTCCCGCATTGTTGGTTGTCGGTAGGAAGTATGATGTTAGTACAGGATTGAAGAATTCTCCACTGTCTGTCAGGAACCTAGCTGATCCATCTCTTGTATGGCCAATCACGGCTAGTGAATCATCACCCTCACTGCCATCATCTTCAATTGTGCAGCTGGCTAGCACCTTACCATTGTTTGGATTGAGCTTGTACACAGTGTGCTCGCCGTTTCCGTCGGCAAGATAGCTTACTGCCCAAAGGTGACCCTCAAAGAAGTCAATTGCACCAATGCCTGATCCACCAACACCGCCCGGGTCTGGAATAGTCATAAGGTCAGATCCTCCACTCTGGGATACCTTGTGAATAACTCCATCGCCATTAAAGGTCTGTGTGTCGGTGTACCACAGATTTCCATCTCTTGAATCTACTGCTACACCCCTGCCATTACCGGTAATTCCACCATCTGGCACAAACTGTATGATGATGTTGCCTTGATAGTCTAGTTTTGTCAAATATGCATTGCCAAATGCAGCCTGGTTTGTCCAAATAAATCCTTTGCCGCGAATTCCTGGATGTTCTATGGCATGTTGTGTGCCAACCCCTCCTTTCACTGAAGCCGGCGAAGATGAAGCGGCATTAGCATATTGCGAGACCCCGAAAAACCCCATCGTTACTAGGATCCCCGCCAATGCAAAAACAATCGCCCCTCTTACCGACAACTTATTCATTAGTGAGTTGCCGTGTGTCATGCGAGACTTCTCTAGAGGTTGCTTATATAAAATAATTCTGTATAATGCTTATCTTTTTATCGATACTCTTTCTATCAAATATCAGTTTATGGGAAAATTATAGTTTGAAATTGAATGTACGATCCTAAAAAACTGAATAGACTTTACGGCTGAAAAGGCTCTCAATCAAATTACAAAATGATGACGACCTCTCCGGAAAAATTAATTAGTACTCTCTCACATAAGATTACGATCCAAATCGTGTTTTATGGCTTGGCAGTATCAATTGTCGCTATTTTGTTGGTATTCTCATCGTTTTCTATAGCTTCCCATGCCTCAGCTAGTACTGGCCAAGGCAGCAATGAGAAAGTACGGGTTATAGCAGAAACGCAGGAAAAGGCATCTGCCGCGGCTGCTGACGGATGTACTATTGTTAGAGAAACAAAAGGGCTCAAAGCGATGGTTTGTGATGCTCGAGTTGCCTCTATACTCAATCTTCCGGAAGATCCCATGGTATCTGTGATGGATACTGGAGCAAACTTGCAGATTGGAGCCAATACTGTTCAAGATTTGGGCAATAATGGTGCTGGAAGAAAAATAGTTGTCCTTGACACTGGTTACAACTACAATCATGTTGAGCTAAAATCAAGTTATCTTGGTGGTAAAGATTTCGTTAACAATGACAATGACCCGATGGATGATAATGGACATGGTAGCTATGTTGCTGGTTTGATCACTGCTGACGGCATCAGAACAGACGCAAGAGGAGTAGCACCAGATGCCGGAATAATATCTGGAAAGGTTTTGGGTAGAGGCGGCTCGGGGTTTTTCAGTGATATCGTGGCTGGCATATACTGGGCAGTGGATGGACCAGATGGTGTTTATGGTACTGATGATGATTTTAAGGCAGATGCAATTAACCTCAGTCTTGGTACCTCTCCACCTCTTGTTTTCAAAGGCTACTGTGATAACGCAATGCCAACTATGACTGCTGCCATAAAATATGCAGTTAGCAAAGGCGTAGCTGTTGTCATTGCCGCGGGTAATGCGGGTTCTGAAGGAGTATCAATTCCTGGATGCATAAGCTACGCAACTACAGTAGGAGCAGTAAAGAAAACCGATTCAATTGCAAGCTTTTCTGGACGGGGTAAAGCTGTTGATATTACGGCACCAGGGGTATCTCTTGTGTCAGCGTGGACCGGGGGCATATCAGTCTATAAAGTTGGAAGCGGAACTAGCGACTCAACACCGATTATTACGGCAACTGTAGCTCTGATAAAATATAATCATCCATCGTACTCCCAATCGCAGGTAGAAGCAGCGCTATTTAAAACTGCAAAGGATTTGGGTCCTGTAGGCAAGGATTCACGTTATGGATATGGAAGAGTAGTGGTACCTGCTGCTGTGAATTACTAATTGTCATAAATAATCATTCACAAGCTCTCCTCCAAAAATATTCCCATGGCTTTCGAAGATGTTTGGAAATATATTTTCAACGAATATGAAATGGGACGTATCAATTATTTTGAATGAATAAGTCAATGAACTTATCTTGAAATTTGATTGAGTTGGGTTGGCGTTTAAAGAGTAATAGTCGGAAGTAGATTATGCTTGCTAGTCGAAAGCAACTTCAGGTCAGACTTGCTCCAATATATAAAAATCTGGCTCTGAAAATTGAGCCTTGAACGCAGGCACTATTGTAGCTGTTGAAGCGTTAATTCGCTGCCGCGTATTTCTTCTTTCAAATCTCCCACAGCTTCAACAATGTGGACAGCGCCACATTCACCACATCTTTGATGTATTTTGTTTCCATCTCTGAGATATACCCTCAGCTCAAATTTGTATGGAAATTCTTTGTTTTCTTCAAATCCCTCTGTTTTTTGCGTTATCTGCCACATCCTAGTGATTTCATCCAATGTAGGTGCCACAAATTGAACAGGCAGCACCTTGTCAGACGTACGGAATGAGGATACGTCTGACGATGATGGAATGGGTAGTTTCAAGTATTGATTTACACTTGCTTCGGTAGTCATGCCTCAAAGTTAGCTCTTAAGATTATACGACTATTAGGCTAATAATGTCATCAAACATGTATAATCTTTTGAACTAAAATAACCCTTGCATGCTCTCAATGATTAGGGTACAAATAGACCTGTAGTTCCTCACTGCATCCAGAACTCATTCTTATATGAAATCTCTAGATACAGTGGTATTTTTATAGAACCTTGCTCTGTTCGACCGTTATGACATCTGTTAAAGTCACACTGTTGGCCATCCTAGTTGCATCGACCGCTTTTGCATTTGTACCTCAACATGCTTCGGCTGCTTCCTTGTCTGACTTTAATTTACCTTCCAATTTTCCTTTTAATATTAAAAGTGCTCCTGCTGATACGAATTCTCCTATCTTTACCTCCTCTAATACCCGTTTCCAATGTGTTGGGCAGGATGCCACAATTATTGGAACAAACAAGGATGACGTAATTCAGGGAACAGACGGTCCTGACGTTATTGTGGCACTTGGGGGAAATGATGTAGTTTACGGCCTTGGCGGGGATGACTTGATTTGTGGGGGGACAGGGAATGACGTCCTATACGGTGGCGACGGCAAAGACATTTTGATAGGAGATGGAATCATTGGTGCACATGGGGATATTCGAGGTGGCAACGACAAACTTTACGGTGAGAATGGACGAGACGTTCTAGCCGGTGACGTAATAATAGGTTCTTCGGGAAATGATCATATCGTCGGCGGAAGAGACACTTTATCCGGCGGACCAGGAGATGACATTCTGTATGGTGATGCTATTCTGGGCGGAGGAGGCAATGATATTATCAAAGGCGGCGATAATACGCTAAATGGCAATATGGGAAATGATTTGATCTACGGTGGTTATATATTTGGGGATTCAGGCCCATCGGCAGGATCAAGTAACGATGATAGTATCACTGGAGGAAACAATATCCTCTATGGAAACTCTGAAGACGACTTTATTTTTGGTGACTTTATTTTTGGTGATGAAGGCAAAGACACTATTGTAGGTGGAAATGATCGAATAATTGCAGGTCCTCCAACAACTTCAGGATTGAGCATTATTTTTGGAGATTATCTCATTGGGGGATATGGACAAGACTCAATTACCGGAGGCAATGATGTCATAGATGGAAATTCTGCAAGTGATCTGATCATTGGCGATTTCATCTTTGGCGGTTTGGACATTTCTGATGATCAAGCTCCGGACACGAGCTCTAGTACTGTACATGGAGGAAACGATGTCATCAATGGAGCTAACGGGGGTGACCTGCTACTTGGCGACCTTATATATGGCAGTGGCGGCGACAACACGATCACAGGGGGCGATGACAGAATCAATGCCGGACCAAGCGATGACTTGATCATTGGCGATGTCATAACAGGATCTGACAGCGGAACGAACACTATTGTCGGCGGAAATGATGTCTTGAGTGGAAGCTCTGGGAATGACGTCATTGTGGGAGACCTTTTATCAGCCGGCAATGGAATAGACAATGTAACGTTTGGGAACGATTCTATCGATGGAGGAACAGGCGCTGATACTCTTCTAGGGGATCCTATAGGCGATGCCGGAAGCTACGAAGCAATAAGTGGTGGCAATGACAACATAAAGGGCAACTTTGATGACGATTCGATGGATTGCGGGCCCGGATTTGACAAGGCAAATGGCGGTCCAGGGACAGACACCGCGACTGCTGATTGCGAAGTTGTGACTGGCGTTCCATAGCAATTTTCTTTGGTCAATTTGACGCGGCAAATTTCAGTTATGGCTATGCAAAGGCCTAGTGCAAACCGGTCAGAGATGGCAATAAAGCAGGTTATAGAAGATAAGCAAAGGCATGCTGAGAAAATCCTAGCAGAGATTGAAGATAACTTTGTCAATGCTACAAAAGGCCATATCACGTATCACGATGTCTTGATAAAAGAAGCTAAAGAGCGTAAAGACATAACAATGTTAACCCATCACGTGATCATGAAGGAAACATACGAATCGATCTTGAGTAATTATGAATCAACCAGACATTACAATATGGTGTAGCTTCTCGCAGCTTGCTATCTGTTCTTTTCCTGCCACGCTTTCATTAGCTTCTTTTCATCAACTGTAAAGAATTCTTTATGCCAGAACAAGGAGCTTGCAATTGCGAGGTATGCTGCATCATAAATGGGGTTCCATACCCAAAGCAAATCATCCATTCTGCCTATCACTGTAAAGTAGGCAAATCCTGTATCTGCTATGATAGAGAGAATAGTTGCAATCACGAAATTAGCCCACGGCGTAAAAGTCAGTTTGCCCTTCTTTAGTTGTATAAAGACCGCACTTGCCGGTACAATTAGGAACATGTCTGAAATTGGATACGCGCTGCTAACAAGATACATTACGATGCCATTACTGGTGCTGAGGTCAGCATCCCGGTATATCGAAATTAGGATGTTTGTCAGGAAAATTCCCCTATGGATGAAATTATTGAGAGCGGAAGAAATATGGACTTGACGTTCCAAGAAAGTTCTTCACCATCCCGAATAGAAAATAAAAGAATGGGACATAGCCTGCTAGCCAAAATGCATCAGCGATTGACGGAAAGGGAGTCTCTATTCCTGATACGAGCTCGTAATAAGCCCATATTGATTCAGCTACAAACCATAGAACCCTCCAAGCGCCAGTGGGGCGTACAACCGTGGAAATAAGCCCTTTAGTTTCTGGTGGAAAACAACTTGAATTGAAAGTGCAAAAGCACTGCCTGAAGTAACAACGCTTATCACATCTGAATAAAGCTGCCTATTACCGTTTATTGGTGCAAAAAAGATGAGCATAGTACAAAGTGTTGTGAGAGTAATTAGGGAGCGAAAGATCTGTCTTTTTTTAGATTCTATCGATAGTCTGGTTTGCGAACCTGCCAGATTATTTTGTTCCTCTCCCAACTTATGCCACTTTTAGAAGTAATTCCTTTAGCATGTCAGAAGGATAAAGGTTATTGGAAATCTTATCAAGGCCAAAGTTTTCTAGCGATGTATTTGATTGCTTGCAGATATCATCGGCAATCTTGATGAAAATGAACTCAGACCATTTGCCAAGCAACATCTAAACCACTGTGCAAAACTTTTCAATATCAAAAGCTTCAGGCGTAAATGAAATTCCTTCCTTGACAAGCCGTGTTATGAGAGCAACTTTTGTGTTTTCTCCAAATAATGACAGGGAATCAACCATACACTATAAAGTTGAGTCCCTATACATGCCACTGAAAGCTTGTTTACCCACATTTTAGTCACTGTATGTAATTTTACATTCAGAACAATCCAAATTGCCTACGAGTTGCGAGAATCAGTCTATGAGTGAACGCAGCTCTTCAACCAATATCTTCTTTATCCGATCCATTATTGAATCAGCAGCATCCTTATCAAGCAATTCTTCCAAGCCATCCCGAATTTGAGCTAGCGTGCAAACAGAATCGTCATTATAGAGGGGAAGACCACAGTAGTTCTCCAAATCAAAAATTAACGATTCTGTAAAGGACCAGCCTAATATGGCAGCTATTTTTTCAAACGTTCCCCTTACCTGTTTGCTTCGGAATGCAGTGCTTTCATGAATAGAATCACCCTTTTTTGACAAATGATGTTATTCTATGCCTGTTTGTGGGGCAGTATTATAAAAACATACAACAAACGCTCCAAAATAAAGCTAGTGACACGGACTGTCATTAGCATTCGACCAGATCCTCGTGCTACCGAAATATGGTAGAAAGTTATAGAAGAGACAATAGTTAAATAATTCTAGTTTTTCTATCAGCCATATGTCGATGAATAAAATAGTCGCCATAGTTGTCTCCCTTTTTCTCTTCTCTGGAGTTTGGGTTTCTTTTACTTCCCAAAACGCCGAAGCAAACAGAGGTTCTTGGAAAATGGGAGCATCTATACCGGTTGGGGTAGAAGGATATGGAGCAGTGGCAGTAAACGGGGTGCATTAGTACATAGCTGGCTATCATGATGGAGATACGAATTTGAATCAACGGTACGAAGTTGCATCAGATACCTGGCTTTCAGATGGTACTAGCATACCGGGAACACAAAGATCCGAGCTATCCGCCGTAGTAGATAATTCAAACACATGCAGTGGTGGACCTTGCATCTATGCAGTAGGAGGCCGCGGAGACGATGTGTTAAACAATCTGCAAAGATATGATCCTGTTGCAGACACATGGACTGATTTTAAGGGCATGCGGGTAGCTGATGATACAGAACACAACGTTGCTCTCGCTCATGGCAAGATATTTGTGGCAGGCGGACGCGATTGTGGAGTCCCGCTCTGTTTTGGTTCGGCTATCGACAAGCTTCAGATCTATGATATTGCAAAGAACAACTGGCATTTTGGCACCTCTCTCCCAGCGCCTAGATCGGATTCTGTTGCGATAGCTATGGGAAACAAGATCTACTTGTTTGGAGGATTTGATGGTGCAAATATCGTGGATACAACCCTGATTTACGACATCGGTTCAAAGACTTGGAGCACCGGAGCATCAATGCCTACACCATTGGCAGACTCTGCAGCTGGCGTTTGCAGCAGCGGGCACAAGATACATCTCTTTGGAGGTGTAGGTGGAGACGAATCGCCGACAGGCTTGCATTACGTTTATGATCCAATTGCAAATGCCTGGCAAATTAGTGAACCCCTGCCAGATGGCCGAACAACAGCAGAAACACAAGCAATATCTGACGCCAAACAGATTTTCATCGTAGGTGGAGGAATCTTTGGAACTGGCGGCGAAAACGACAGCCAACTAATTTGGAAGTGTTGATTAGGAGCGGAAAATCCTAATCTCTACCTTTTTTTATAATACTCTCGGACATTCACTTTTTCCTTGCCATCGTCCCAATAAGCCCGTTCTATAATACCATGTCAGCTAGTTTCTCAGCAGAACTCGATATCTAGGTTATCTGTTCAACATCGAAACTTTCAGTTCTGCCAATAGAGAAATGTCAAGGTTAGAAACACACATGCTTATTCAGAAAGTGCCACTTTAACGGCTTAAAGGCTACAGTCATGAAACTATATGCATATCAGGATTTTCTTGAGCCGTTCTATCAATAGTGTGGTTGCGTCTGTTCCCAGCATTTTGCTCATTGCAACTTCAATCTCTTTAAACGTGTAAGGAATATGATCGTTGACAAGTGGTAAACCGTAAATCTCTAAATCTTGAATTGTAGTTTCTACTGCAGCTATACCTAACATTGGTTCAAGTTTTTGTAACGCTCTTCGTATCTCTTTAGCAGTAAAAGTAGCTTTTTTACCAGCCTCATCGCCTCTTACTAACATTTAAGAAGCAATTCTTATTGTAGTGCGTAATATAAAAAGCTACAAAGCACTTGCAATTTAGCTCCAAATCAGCGCGGTATCTAACGGCTTTTTAGGCGATCTATTCATTCTGGGAGACAGAAATTAGATAGTATCCTAAAATGGCAAAAGGCGGCTGATGTCTGTTCTAATCAATACATGCTATCAGATAAATGAAAAATTTGTGATAATTTAATCGTTGAAATCAAGTCATAGTTGTGTAATCTGTCAAGGACTCAAATTTAGCTTGGGTGTTGGGATAGAATTCAACAGGCGGTATGTCTGTCCAAGCTGCATGAGAAGGTTGATCATAGTTATGTCTCAATGCGGGTAACTTCGTCTAGATTCCAAATGAGCATACTGCCAATTTGTATTCAACAGATGTTTTAAATCGACTTCGTGCTCGCCCTTCCAGATGTCCTCACTATCCCCTTAGGACAAACGTTCTATCATCTTTCCGTTCAAATAATTCATTGAATGCTATTTGTGATGATGCGACAAGTGCAGATAGCTCTCCTGAGACCCTTTTAGACATAACTTGTTCTATATCTTTCCGTTCATCTAGTTTTTTATTATCCGGAGATATGTTGAATTGATTGATCTTATCGAGTCTGATAATTTTTGCTCTCCGCTCGGCTTGCATTTCTGGAGAAATCCATTCCTCTAAATCGATAGATTCAGATGTTTTTTGTTTTAATAAGCTCAGAAATTCAGCTGCAGTATTTCCTACTTTTCCTGAAAGTCTATAGAACGTCTGACCGCGTTCCTTCATTTCGGCTTCTACAATCCCGAATTCCAAGAATTCTGTCAAACAGCGATATATTGCAGCAGGATCTAATCCTTTAGTCAGGGCAATATGATAGGCAGTCATAGACTGCTTTGTCTCCGCTAGCTTCTCTAATACCAAAAAACGAGTCTTCCCTCCAAGCAACATCTAGTCATATATAAAGACTTATTTTAAATCAAAGTATATTTTGGAAACATTCCAAAAACGTGTAGTGGAACTGGTAAAATGCAGCCGCAGCACTCAAACCCCTCATCGAATCTCTCTAGTTTGATCGGTTCAGTTGCATCTATATCTTTATATATATTTTATATATATTATATTCTGTGCCAAAACCGATAATGCTATCTGATGAAGCGTACAGAGCCCTAAAGGCTGCCAAAAAGGAAGGCGAATCATTTTCTGATGTAATCATGCGCAAGTTTCTAAAAGGTGACCCTGCCCAAATTCTTGCAGCTGTCAAAGGAATGAATCCACACCCAGAGTTTTCTCAAAACATAAGGGAAGCTCGGGAGGAAATGCGCAAAAACTTGCGGATGAGAGAGATCAAATTTTGATATGCCAATCTGCGCTGACACTGACTTTTTGATAGACCTAAAAGATCAGGAGGAAAGGGCAATCAAAAAATTGGAACAATTGCAATCAAGGGGCGAATTTGTAACAACGACTGTGATAAGCGTTGCAGAATTTTATTTTGGTGCCTTTCGAGCTAAAGATAATGCAACTGCATTAGCTGAGGCCGACAGATTGTTTGAACCCTTTGACATACTTCAACTTGATTATATATCTGCGAAATTATGTGGCCAATTAAGAGAGAAATTGAAATCGAATATAATAGAATCACTCGACCTCTTTATTGCCAGCATTGCTCTTGCCAACAAACAAACTCTGTTGACAAGGAACATCAAGCATTTTGGGAGAGTGCCTGACCTAAAAATAGAGAGCTGGTAAGACGCCGTAGCATGGCTGATTGAATTGTTAAGTTAAAAGATCATCATTTGATTCTGAATTATCTAGCGCCTGTAGCTTCCAAAACCCTCTGCTTCTTTGCACGCAGTTGGTTACATCTTGCCTTAAAATCTGCCAGCTTTGCACTAAAGTCGGGTATGTTCTTGATGTTTTCCTCGAGTCGCTCATTTGCATATGAATACAACACAAAATCATACACATTCTTCTGCACAAGCTCTGCCCACAAATCATCACCGATCTCTAGTTTTCCTGCGCGGAGTCTATTGGAAAATGAAATTTCTCTTTCTCTGCTGACATTTTGACTGATGTAAGCCATATTGATCTCTGGCATCAATGGTCGGAGCATTTCCTCAGCAACTACTAAACTCTCATCAAACCTGTCGACCACGCCCAGTATTGAACACGACTGTAAATTCTCGAGCGCCCTAAGTAAAGACTGCGTATTGACCTCATTTTTGCCAAAAATGTGTGAGAGCCAAAGTGTTTGGAAATTACTCATGTCTTGAAATTGTTCCATTTCTACGTTGAATTTAACGAAATCCCTGAGGGTAGAGTTTCTCGCCTTGTGAAAGTATGGCTCGTCCCTCTTGTCTCTTCTTGCAAAGCTGTAGATAGAAAAGGCCCTGTCAATTGGATGCCTTATGAATACAGTTGGAAAGAAAATGCAATCTTGATCCCTTGGTAAATGGTATCTTAATTGGTGGGATGAAAATGACTTGCCAGTAGGATACTCACTAATGTATTTTGAAAGTTCATCCGCAGTGAATATGTTCCCAGACCTTTGCCTATCATCAAACCTAACAGCGTCATCACCAAAGTTATTCCGAAGCACCCAGTCAATGGTAGTTCCAGCATTTTTGAAGATGTGAAAGTGAATTATGACTGGCCTAGTCATATTGTGCAGGTAAATCATGGCTCAATGAAAGATAATAAATGTTATTCAGATAGTCACTTGGATAGACAAGTCAGACGAACCTACAGGACCATCTCCAAAAAGCGTCAATATCGCAGTATTTAGACTGCATTAGAATCACTATGCAGAACATAGCCAGGGGCAATTCGCTTGGCGCTATAATACCGGAGATTGTGAACCAGATAGGCCTGAGAGAAGGAGAAGAAGTAGAAATCTCTGTACGGTCGGTGACGGACATCAAACGCCTGTTTGGCAAGTACCCGACAGATAGCGCGCAGAAAGCTAAAAACGAGATGAGGAAAGGCTGGCGCGACGATGACTAGATATTTCTATGATAGCTATGCTGTTATTGAATACCTGAACGGAAACAAGAGCTATAGCAGTTATTTTGAAAGAGATGATGTAGAGGGGGGCACTTACAAAATTGAATTTGATGGAGGTGTATTTCAGAGTTCTAAAGGCAAACGGATCCAAGGCAGCAAAAGAAGTGATCAATTCCTTTGCTAGATATGTGATTGATTTTGACTTGCCTGGAATACAGTGGGCGATGAAACTACGGCTGGAGCTAATGAATGACAAATGTCTTGATATCTCATATTCTGATGCAGTTGGTTATTACCTTGCAGACCGATTGAGATGAAATTCCTTACAGGAGATAACGCATTCAAAGACCTTGAAAATACAGAGTTCGTCAAATGATAGTGTAAGGATTTTAGCTACCATCTATGCCCACAGTTCATCATGCGTTCTAGAGAGCGGATCTAGTTTTGACAAATTGCTAGATAGAGCTTATATAAGCTGCAAATGTCCCTGAAGCTACCGAATTTCTATTGAAAATAGAATCCGTTATTGGCGACATCCAGAGGCTTGGCAACCCCCTCCTCAGTTGCCCATCTGGTCGTATTTCACAAACCCTTCTTACACAGCCAGATTTCGATGCCAAGATCTTTAAAAATGCCGGAGAATTTGAGACGTATTACAAGATAGTATCAGACGAAAGGTGGAAGATGGAAGAAAAGCTTTCCACCGAAAACAAGGATAAACATAGCTGGTTCACGCAGGGCTATTGCGAAGTGTGTGATAAAAAGACCGAGTTCAAGATTGAGAGGAACAATCCAAAAGGCACAACACCAATGTACCGCTCCACTTTGACTTGCAGGCACTGCGCTCTCATGAACAGGCGCCGGTTCATAGCAGCATTGCTAAAGAAATTGATGAATGGTGGAGACATCAAGGATGTCTACGTCTACGAGCGGATAACACAGTTTTACAAAGTAATGCAAGAACAGCTCAAAAATGTAAACCTTGTAGGAAGTGAATATCTTGGCTCGGACAAAAAACCCGGAGAAATAGTGAAAAAGCTAAAGGTTCAAAACAAGATAATAAATGATGTCAGACATGAAGATGCTCTGAAGCTCAGCTTTGACGATAAATCATTTGACTTGGTGGTATCACAGGATGTCTTTGAACACGTATCTGACATTAATAAATCACTCAAGGAAGCGCACAGGGTGCTTAGAAATCATGGCTGCCTCATCATAGCAATTCCATTTACATTCGCCAAGACTACGGTTCAGAGGGCTATGCTAAAAGACGGAAAAATTCAGAATTTGCTTCCTGCTGCATATCACGGAAACCCGTTATCAAAAAATGGAGCGCTGGTATTCTTTGATTATGGCTGGGACTTTCTTGATATGTGCAAGAGCGCCGGCTTTACGAAAGCCTACATGGTGGGGTACTATAGCCTTTACTACGGGTACATCGGCCGGGCCCTTCAGGTCATGTTTATTGCAGAAAAATAGGTTTTGTTACACATTTAACTAGAATAGCTATGAAACTATCCAAGTTCCAAAATCAATGTATTAAACATCACCTTTGCTCTTAATAGAAACATTAGTGTTTAGTTGCAAAAACTTAATAGGGAATTTTTTTAAAGGTGCTTATCATGTTGGAAGTCAACCTGCCTACTGCTGAGGCAGGTTATGCATATTCCTCTCCCACTAAACATGTCAAACCGGGTGAAACTTATGTTATTTCGATTGAAGCGATTGGAAAATCTGGAAAACCTTACTGCGCTTATTTTGGCGCAAATCTTTTCAATCGTGATAATGAACGCATAGGGAATAGGGTAAGATGGTTAAATGATTTCTCTGGCCGTCGAAAACTGTATCTGATAATTTTCGAAGTACCGGCAGGATGCGAAGTCATAAGACTGATTTATAGAATAAATAAAGACACTCCTGTAAAATCAGCATGTCAATATTCGCTTTTAGAGCCCCAACAAATCAGGTTTGCCGAGGCCTATTCTGGGATGAAAGATTCCTATGACGAGTACGTCATAAAACCCGCGAAGGAAAAGCAAGCAGAAACTGGCTTATCCGTACAACAGCAGATCGATAACACGATCGCTACAGTTCAAACGGAAATCGAAGCTGCAAATGCGACACAAAATCTCGTTTTTCCAAAATCACATTCGCCGAAGGTATCAATCATTGTTCTGAATTATAATAAAGGCGAGTACACTTTCAACTGTCTGTCTTCTGTTCTTAGAAATACTGAACCAGGAACATATGAGGTGATCTTGGTTGACAATGGATCTACCGAGGGGCAAAGCAAGCAGATCCTCAAGAGGTTAGAAAACGTACAGATACTCACACCAGAGGAAAATCTTGGCTTTATTAAGGGAAATAATTATGCGAGCAAACACGCAAACGGCGAATATTTGCTATTTCTGAACAACGACACGATAGTAACGAAAGGATGGTTGGACGCACTACTAAAAACATTTGATCGTCACAAGGATGTGGGAGTTGTGGGCTCAAAGTTGATTTACCCCGACGGGACACTTCAAGAAGCCGGATCAATAATCTGGAACGATGGATCTGCAAGAGGATATGGGAGGAATGAAAATAATCCGAATAGACCAGAGTATCATTACGTGAGGGAAGTTGACTTTTGCTCTGGGGCTTCTTTAATAGTACTGAAAGATCTATTTGTCAAGGTCGGAGGATTTAACGAATACTATGTGCCCGCTTACTTTGAAGATGTAGATCTATGCTTTTCAGCGAGACGTGAAGGCTACAAGGTAATGTACAATCCATTTTCTGTAATTGTCCATTATGAGGGTGTAACATCAACAAGGGATGTCCATAATCCCAGTGGAGCAAAGCGTTTTGAAATTGAAAATAGACCAAAATTTGTCTCACTCTGGAAGGCTGAGCTAGAAAAGAGACTGCCTGCTCTTCAGGCAAACTTGATTTATGCTAGAGATCTAAAAAACGGACCTACAGTCTTGGTTATTGATGGCTGGGTTCCAGAACCGGATAAGAGTACTGGAGACATCAGGAGCTATAACATAACTAGATTCTTCTCTCAACTTGGATGTAAAGTAACGTTATACACGACCCATTTCAGGGAATCAAAATATGCTGACGATCTTAGAGAGTTAGGAATAGAAGTAATACCTTCAAATTATGTAGCAATAGATCAATTCCTAAAGGAAAGACCCGAATACTTTTCCTTAGCCATCATAAATACCAACAGAATGTCATTTACAGAGGTAAAACATTACTTTTATCAATTGAAAATCAACGAGCCAAGAATAAAGATTTTATTACATATTGATGATCTATATGGCTTCAGCAAGATAATAAAAAAATCAGTACTTGGAGATCAATCTGCCATAACCGGAGATGATGAAGTGGTGGATATTTTGGCAATTAACTCAATGGATCTCCTAGATTCTTCAGAATCTGTTTTAGTAATATCTGACAGAGAAAGACTGTTGATAAATCATCTTTTGAAGAAAGACGCCGGCTTGGTTATTCCTGAAACAAGAGAACCCATTTCGCTACAAGAAATTCCAAAATTTAGACAGCGGAAAAACAGCATACTTTATGTAGGCGGGTTTTCCCATCCTCCAAACCTGCAGTCGGCTAAAATACTTATCAACGAAATATTTCCGAAAGTTAAGGCCGAAGTTCCTGATGCAAAATTGTACATTGTTGGCAATGCTCCTCCACCTGAATTTACAAAGTTAAAGGATGAGAGCATAGAGGTCACAGGATTTGTTCAAGATATATCAGATTACTATGCTATTGCGAAGGTAGCAGCGTCTCCTATTGTAGCGAAAGGCGGAGTAAAAGGCAAGATAATAGAGGCTCTGAACCATTGCACCCCCGTAGTAACTTCTCCTCTAGGTACAGAGGGAACCGAACTAATGGATAATCGAAATGTCTTGGTCGGCAAGGACAATGATGATTTTGCCGACAAAATTACTAGATTACTGAGAGGCCAAAAACTTTGGAACAAGATCTCTAAAAATGGAAGGAAATATTTCGAAGAATATCATTCACATTCGGCTGCAGAAGCAATCTTAAATGAATTCTTGCAAAGGATTAGCAAGAATTCAAACCAAGTTGGAGCTGCCGGTGGAATGGCAAGGAAATATGACGTCGAAGCTCCCCTTGCAATCTTGCTGCTCGTTTATCATGAAAGACCCGATTTGCAAGACGCATTTCCCGAAGCTAAGCACGGTAGCTATGAAAAATTGATAATTTGGGCAGGAACGCACGGTACATCAGTAGATGCGCATAAAGAGATACTATTACCATATAGAGATTGGTATAAAGCTAGGATGTCATCTAATTGAGATAGGCGTAAGGTCCAACATCGACACGGTCATTCAGCGCGACATTTTAACACGGACGTTGTGGCGTTGTATACATGAGGTCAATCAAGCCCTTGGCAACCGCCATGAAATAGAATTTATGGAAAGGGTAGATGCAAAAAGTCAGTTGAGCTAAAGTTTTGTCAAAAGTAACTAGTTACCTATCAAGAATTTGAACAACTAAGTTCATAAAAATGCTGTAGAAGACTAATTCCTTAGTTTTTCCGTCTCCCTGATTCAACACCTTATTACTCTAATTCAATAGGGTATGAAAAAACCCTAGTAATTCAGCAGCGTCACAACTATCGTTGTTTTATATTAACAAAAGAACCGAAATCTAGCAAAACTCAATCCTTGTAGAAATACGTCGATTTCGTGGGTATCAAGTCACTTCTCGCAAATAATTCCAGTTTATGCTTTCCTTTGCTCAACTGGGCGGCGGAAATCACAGTCTTGAATCCTGCTGTGGCGGCGTGTGGATACACCCAGAATATTTGTGCTAATTTATCTCTTGGAATATCTGGCTCACATGACCCGCAACGAACGCCGTCTATTGCGATGTTCAATATTACCTTGTCTCCATCTGGATGGAATGCCCAACCACTAACCGTCAAGGAATCATGCACTGTGCTGCCCATAAGAGGTTGTTCAAGCATGGCTATCGGAAGGTCTACAACTAAGATATCTGATGGAGGCTGACCAACTTCATTTGTCTTTTCCATCACTATCAGATCTTGGACGTGCATTGCTCCATGACCGATGTATCCCAGTATCTTGAAATACCTTGACCACACCTGCTCTACGTATTTTTTCGAATGATAGGCAACTTGGTAAAAGTCAGGGCCGTTATCCACCCCGCCATTCATTGATACCCTCTTATAGAGAAATCCTAAATCCTGATAAATCGCTTTCTCAGAAGGTGAAAGGTCCATCCTTGCTTTGTTGTCACCGTGAATTGTCGACATGAGTATGCCGCCGGGGCGCAGGATACGGTTTAATTCTTCGAGCCATGCAAATTGAAATGTTTCGTCAAGATGCGTTAATACAGAAATGCCATAGATCAGATCGAATTGCTCGTCTTTGTATGGGAGTGGTGGCATAGGATTGCACTTTACAAATTCTGCGAATACTAGATTCTCTTTACACCAATCAATGGCCTCCTCGCTGATATCAACACCCCGCAATGATGCGTCTTTTCTACCTTCAAACCAACGCAAGACCCTGCCGCTGCCACAACCAAAATCCAGAATGGATCTGAACTCGCTAAAATTCCTGCCAATTGCTGCGAGGCTTTCTTTTATCCCACAGGCTACTACAAACCCGCCTCTCAGATAGCTTTCAGCAGTCGCGTCCTTACCAAGAATTTGTATTAAAAGATCCTGAGATGGTATTTGGTACGACGACATAGAAACTAGGTTGCAATTTGTTGCTTATATAGATATTTAAAATAACAGAATTAACATTGTCATACACCCAATTTACTACCTCGATAATGGGTTTTTCAACTTCTCGTCCTGTTGAGTCCTTGTACCCTAGATCATAGCGTTCAAAATCCTTGCCTCTCTATCAATTTTGGACCTGCTACGATGCTGGCCTGAGCCTGATTGATGCTCATGAAAATCAAATTCGCTCCTAAAATAATAGCACAGAATAACACTAAAGAAATCCTGTCTATTTTCATATAAACAAAAATTGCCGTAATTGTCTTATACTACATAATATTTTCTGTAATTATGAAGCTAGTCGGTATGATGGCTACTTATAACGATGAGGATATTATCAAAGAAGTCATAGAATATTATCTCTCACAAGATGTTCACCTGGTAATCCTAGATCATATGTCAACTGATAACACATTTGATATTTGTGATGGATTTGCATCAGCTGGTAAGATTTCCCTTGAGCGCTATCCTTCTCGCATGTGGGAGTGGGGTTCGATGAAACGCGCACTCTACGATTTAGCACTTCGGCAACAGCCTGATTGGGTGCTTTTACTGGGTTCTGATGAATTTATCGAATCTGGGATTACTGATGTGACTTTGAGCGCATTTATAGAAGATGTTGAAAGACGTGGCTATAACATTGTTGGTTGTGACACATTCGATTTTCAGATTACTGATGATGATCTGAACGAACCGCCTTCGATACGTCAACGTATGAGATACTACACTTACCGACATTGTCCGCTACTCTTCCGTGCATGGAAATATTATTCAGGTATAGAAATCCAAGCTTGGAGTTATCCTATTTTTCCAGACTATCAAGCATATAAGATCTATACTAGCAATCTAATCTTATGACATTACACTTACAGGAGCTTGGCACATGCAAGGAAAAAATTGGCAGAGAGACTAGCTAGAACACAGGGCACCCAAGAAGAAAAGTTTGGTACATATTTCCAATACCGAAACGCTTTACAATCGGAATTAGTCAAGGATCATAATACACTTTCGATGTATAATGAGGATAATAATTGGGTGAGATCTATGCATTTTAATCCACTCGAACCGCTGCCGACTGAAAATAGTAGAGATCAACTCTTTACGGAAGATGGATTTCTGAGGACTAAACTCAAAAATATCACAGATTATCGTGTTGCTCTGAAAGACAAAGAAGATGCTATCACAAATCTTAAAAAGTCAATAGCCAAACTCGAAAAATCCACTCAGAAAATAATGGAGATTGGTGAAAAATAGGGTGAAAATAGAAAGGATTAGTTGACGAATGTGTTATTCGCAACTATTGTATTTGGACTTGAATTGATAATATTGCCGTGACCATTTTTGATCACTATGTTGCCAGTGATTGTTGACCAGTCAGATACGTACGGATCATGCCATGGTATGCGATCCTGTTCATTGATGCCATATTGAGGGCTGTTCTGTATTTGATTTTGAAACAGTACAATAAAAGTTCTTGATAAATCCAGTCACCATTGTTATCGTGGGATCGCACACCTGTTATCATACTGTTAAATTTACCTACTATAGCTAGGAACAATGCAATATCATCGTAATGTCTATAACCTACAAATCTTAAAAGATAGCTAGCAGCATGGGCAAAGAGAAAATTGCGGTAACAGGCGCGAATGGCTTTATAGGAAGCCATTTGTGCCATTACCTCACAAGTGAAGGGTATCAAGTCATCCCACTTATTTTGAAAGGTAAAATTTCAGAAGGAGGAGGAGAAAGAAGGTCGGATGTCACTAATTCAAAAAAAATAGCATATGACTTGTATGACGCAGATATTGTAGTCCACCTTGCTGCTATTTCAAATCCTTCTGAATGTACCAGCGATTTTGAAAATGCTTACAGGATAAATGTGGAAGGCACAAGACATGTTGTAAAGGCTAGCAAATCTAAACGAATGATCTTCGCTTCTTCAGCTTACGTATATGGTCAGCCAGGGAACAATGGAGTTTGTTCAGAAGATGATCGGCTTCTTGGAAAATCTCCTTATGCTATAACAAAAATTCTTGGTGAAACCATCTGTAATAACTACTCATGGAATTATCAGCATGAGATTAACATTGTGAGATTTTTCAATCTTTTCGGAGAAAATCAGCCTGAAAACTACATTATCCCAACTATCATTACTCAAGCTCTGATGAAAAAGAAAGTAACAATTAGGAACACGCAGATAATCAGAGATTTTCTATATATAGATGATGCTGTCAAGGCAATTCTTGCAGTAATAAAACATGGCAAGTCTGGCGAGACCTATAACATAGGAAGCGGCAAAGGAACTGCTATCGCTCATATAGTTGATTATATTGCCAGTAGAATTGTTGACCTGACAATAGAAGATTTAAAGATGTCAGGCTCTGAGCCGAAGTCTATGATCGCAAACATATCCAAAATAAAAGAAATTGGATGGAAACAGTCTACTTCTCTTAATGCAGGCTTAGACAAAATGATCGAGTTCATTAGTAAAAATAAGATCTCTACCTACGCATAATTCTCTCTTCGGATGGGTAGTTAAATGCATCCCAAGGGAATTTTTCACCGTTTATCCATCGCTTCCATCTTTTAACGTCTTCTTCAACCATGATAGAAACCAATTTTGAAAAGTTTACGTTAGGTTTCCATCCAAATTCGCTATGTGCCAGTCCTGAATCACCACATAAAGTATCAACTTCTGCAGGCCTTTGCAGTCGTTCATCGACCTGTACATGATCTTTGTAATTCATACCAACTGCTTTAAACGCGAGTTCTACAAATTCAAGCACTGTATGCGATTCACCCGTAGCTATAACATAATCACTAGGTTCGTCTTGTTGAAGCATTTGCCACATTGCTTCAACATAATCTGGAGCAAATCCCCAATCTCTTGATGCATACAGGTTTCCTAATTTTAGACCTTTACTCTCACCAATCAGGATTTTTGCAACTTCATTTGTTATCTTTCTTGTCACAAATTCGATGCCCCTGAGCGGAGATTCATGATTGAAAAGTATGCCATTTACTGTAAACATCTTGTATGCAGTTCTGTAAAGACAAGTAGTCCAATACCCATGTAGCTTTGCTATTGCATACGGGCTTCGTGGCGCAAACGGGGACTTTTCGTTCAGCATTTTGATTTGCTTCCCTGTTTCACCATACATCTCACTGCTGCCAGCAAAGTAAAATTTACAATTGGTGCCAAACGATTTAATGGCCTCTAGGAAACGAGTCGTTCCCAATCCAACATAGTTGGCCGTAGTTTCTGGAATTATGAAAGATGTGTCTACGAAACTCTGAGCCGCTAAATGATAAACTTCATCAGGTTTCGCAATTTTTATACAGTTTGCTATACTAAATGAATCGCCTAGGTCCATCGGAATAAGATTAATTTTGTGATAAATATTCAGATATTGAAGTCTCCAAAAATTTGGAGAACTTAGTCTCCTATATGTTCCAAAAACCTCGTAACCTTTGTCAAGCAATAATTTAGTAAGAAATGAACCGTCTTGACCTGTAACGCCTGTTACTAGAGCCCGTTTATTTGTCATAAGATCAACAGAAGGTTCTTTCTATTAAAATGTTCACTAACTATTCACGCAAATTGATTATGTTCAACCCATCATGTCAATCTTTTTGCAGGGTTTGACCCTGCAAGTTTGTATAGTTTACTTTTCCTTTTGCATCCAAAAACTTCCAGGCCATCTCTTGGTCCTATCGTATGATGGAAAAGCTATTTCTAGTCTGTCGGGATAATGTAGGTGCATATAACTTCCCGCCCAAAGTACTTTAAAAGTTTCATTAAACATTAGAAATGCTTGTAATAGGTACTGCTCACTCCAGAATCTTTTGTTTTCTATGACCCAGATTTTAGGGTATTCAGCTGGCAGGAAAATGTCATGAGAATGCACTATTACTCCTTTTTTCAATCTCGGCAGTATTTCGAGATATTCATATTGAACATCACTTCCAACCTTCAACACATGGCTAGAGTCGATAAACAAGATGTCATTTTCTGATAAATGTTCAAAAAATGATACTGGTACATCTTGAATTTTTTTCTGAATTAATTCTGACAAACCTTTGACTCCTTTTTGCAAAAAATCCCTAGGATAAGGCTCTATCGCTATTAGTCTGCAAGTATAATCAGGGTCTTCGATTTCATTTTGCAAAACTGCTTTTGCTGATAATAGAGTGGTAAAACCCGCTCCAACTTCAATTATTTTCCTAGGTTTGAAAAAGCGTATCATACAGTACAGAATCTCTGCATCAACTGATTCAAATAGGCCATTAGAAAGATAATAGTCGACATGACTTGAAGGCGGATCCTTAAGGAATTTCTCGTATTCATTTTTGAATCTTAATGTAAATAATGAAAGCAACTCCAATTGAGATTCAACATTCAAATCAATTCCTACTAATTCCGAGTTTGTCCACGGTTTATCATATAACTCTTGAAGTAAAGGCAATGCACTATAATAATCAGGCCTGAGGATGTGGATATTCATTTTTTCAGCCTCTTTGAATAGAAAACCTTGGTCGTGTCCATCAATTACATTTATTTTCTCCAAGATCTGCAGAAGTGTCTTTGCAACTTCAATGCGGACTGAACGATCGAGCTTGGCAATCTTAGGACTGCTCTTGAGAAAGCTTTTGAGAGATTCTGTCATCCAGTAAATTTCATCGTTTTCGGTCATCGTCACAATCTGGAGCTTATTCAAATATTTAATAATGCTGGACTAGCCCGACCATCTACAAGCTGTCCTACAGCTTGATGCGAACGAGAAGCTCGTTCAGGTGCTATTGTGAGAAAATTAATGACTTAATAACTAATCTAAATTATCGGCATGATTACAATCTTGTTTACAGCAAGTCCCAAAAACCTGTCATCGGGCGGGTCGGCTTGGCTCGTAGGAACCATTGTCTCACTGACTTGCAATGAAATTCTCGTGTAGCTCCTGTCATTTTTCTTGAGAGTATCAGATTTTATCAAACCTTGGTATATTGCCCCCGAAGGCTTTAGTCTAGTGAGAGAACCTTCGAGACTTTCACCATTGATTACTAATTTCAAACTGGAAAGAATTTTGGGAGATATGGCTGCTCTAATAAATACAAGTATAACCAAGTCCTTATCCTTTACCAGAGGAAAATCTATGGTTGAAGTTGTCTGAGGACCTGTCCAACGATAAATTCGTTCTTGTGAATCCTTTTCTGTTATTTCCCATCCATCACCGGGCAGCGGCTGATGAAAGCGGTACTCTAGCGAATCAATAAAACTATTTGTTTCCTTAAAACGCTCGCTATATTGCTGGTCAAGCATGTCGTAGACCATATCCAAAAGAGGCATATTCTCGTAGCGCGTAGAATAATGTTTTGCTTTAAGCTCTTCGACCATCTGATTAAAACGTTGGTCAAAGAGTGATTTTGAGTATTCGTATAATGTAATGTCCAAGTTATTTATCTTTGTTATATCATCCAAGATATCCTTAGGGATAGAGTCCTTCTTTTGAGTAGAAGGAATGGCATTTCTAAAAGTAAGATCGCGTACAGGTCGCCAACCAAAAGTATGAGAAAGCAAAAAGATAGATTCTTGATATCTCTCCGTGAGCCCAAAGAAGGCAAACTCTGATTCAAGTCTTCTCTTAGCTATCTCTAAAAGCTCACTTTCGGGTATGCCACAATAAACGTCATCTAGTGTGATTTCTGTAAACCATGAATCATCAAAATTTGTCTTCTTGCCTATCCTCTCGAATGTCTCATCGTCAGGGTCGAGGGCAATACTTCTCACCATATTATTCATCAGCCTGTATCGCAATGGAAGAAACTTTAACCCATCAGCCAAGGATAGCTTCTGGAAGAAATCAGATTTAGCATCAGGTAGTACCGACTTGACCTTCATATGTTCCCAGATTGATAGCCAACGTGAAATTGGATCCCGCAACATCGTAATATAAACGGGTTTTCGGGGCAAATAGCGATAGAATCGATATCCGAGATGACCGACCACATATCTAATGTTCATGATGTCAATTGAAGGCATATTAAAATAAGTTCGCCAACTTCTACAATGGGGAAAAATTTGGGCATCAGGATACTGACTCGTCAGGTATAGGCCAAAGGCAGTGCCCCCCGTTCTTTCTATGTGCAGAAAGTACAGAATGTCATCTTCGGCAAGGTTCCTTTGCAATCTGCCTGTCTGTTCAGTCAATCACAACAGAGTTTGGAAGTAGGCTATATAAAATTTAGAGTATTAACTGCTCCAGAGCTTGCCAAAAATAGGAAATGCGCCTTTATAGCGATAGTAATTACCTAGGATGGTGCATATGGCTATCCAGAACCGAGCCATCATTTAATCATTTTTTCGCATAATGTGACCCTCTGCTAACGCTACAGGTGTCCTACACTAGAATGTACTAATCGCTCTACATACTCCATAGTTCGGTTTGTCATCAATAATGGCCTTCAGGCCTTCTGTGATTTCCCTGACTATTTCCTATGTAGTAATATCCAAATGGAATAAGAGTTAAAGAGCATAGTGGGAAAAATTTCTAGGAAGCGAGTTGCTTTACTTATTTTTTCCATCATCATATTTGATGAATGCGATACAGTGTACGTGTGCGTTGTCGCTCTTATCGCGCGATACTGTAAACTTGAATTCAATATCTTGGATGATGTATCTTTTTTCGTTTGCGATGTTAATAAAGTCGTTTACCCATCCTGCGAAATCCTTCTCCTCTGCGGAAGTGGTATGTATTTTTAGCATAAGATACTTCAGGAACTGCACTATATAATTACTATCTCTATATTATGAGAAAGTATCGTAGCAAGAGGTTTCCATTGTAATCGGAACAAAACATCATCTAAACATAGGGCGCATAATAGTTAACAGAATTTTCATTAGATGATTTTTCGAACATTCATGGATCAACATCTTGATACAGTTAAGTATATAACAAATGTCTTCAGAATTCGATCGGTTACCTTCTCAGATGCAAAAAAAGCTAAACCGCCTCAAGCCTTAATTCCAGCAGAACCCCACCAGGGCTTTCACAAATTGCTTGGCAGAAATCCAGATATTTTGTGTTTAGCATTTTCTCCTTTCCAATATCATGAACCGCCACACTTTGCTTTTGGCAGTACCTTATCAAACAAGAATGTCGATGTGATTTTCATCCGCGACAGTGAAAAATCTCTGGTATCAACTGGGTACAACTGGCGCGCCTAGTGGCATAGAGGCTATTGCCGACTTTTTGAGACCAAAACTTGAAGGTTACAAATGTGTCTTTGCACTTGGAACAAGCATGGGCGGTTACGCAGCATTGGCTCTGATGCCTTTGCTACCTAAAATATCACTCTGCCTCGCTATGGGGCCACAAACTTTCTTAGACAACTCGAAGGAACCATCGCAAGCTGATAATTAATGGGGCACTGAAAAACCACAAATATTTTGATCTGAAAGCTCTCTACCCGTGCTTCAGGCTATGGCAAGATGTGCATCTTTTATGGCAGCGATCGAGAATTGGATAAAGTTCATGCATTACATATGAAAGACATTCCTAATGTTTTCTTGTTTCAAGTAGAGGGAGCCGGGCATTATCCTGCAAGGGCTATGCGCGCAGAGGGCCAACTTTCTTTCACATATAATAAATACAGTTATCCGGGAGGGCGACATTGATAATTTCACAGCTCCCATGTTACGAAGAATGCAATAATCTTGATATTAGGAATTTCTAATTAGGGGAGCTTATAGCAGCACTATGAATTCTTAACTCGATGGTTATGGATGACAGTAATTGTTGAAGACAGTAAATTGCCGAATCATTAACTTTCCACACGGAAAGGCTCGGGACTTACGATTATTCTTGCGAATAACAAGCCCAATAACCGCTTATCAATGACATCTGGATCGGCTAGCTTTGGTGCTATCGTTTCCTTAACTTCAAATGTAAGTCGAGTAAAGCTCATATCCCAACCCAATTGATCCTTGGGGATCATGCATTGCATGATCACGCCCTTTCCTTTTTCATTGACTGTTTGTAGCGGCACAGGCTGGGTCTGATTGTTTACACGCATTTCCAATGAATCAAGTATCTCTTTACTCATGTATCCTCCAAGCTTGATGCGCAAATGAAGGTCTTTGTCCTGACGCAACGGCAGGTCGATAACTGATGATGTCTCCGGTCCTGTCCACCTTTTGATGATCCCAGATTTCGGGTTCTTTGTCCTTTTCTCCCACCCCCAACCATTTAAAACCTGTCCAAAGTCATAGTGCAAAGAGGCTCTTAAACGATTTTTGTGCGCGTAAGTGTCACTGTACCACTCCTGTAGCATCTTATGGACGGCCTGCCTTTCTGTCAATCCGTCTAGCTCGGCAGCATAGTATTCTTCTTTTAAGGCCTTTACCATTGCTTGGTATCTTCGCTCGAAAATGACCTTGCCGTGCTCATACAACTCACGGTCGAGTTTTGTGACCTTTCGTATCTTCTCGATGATCTTATTGTTCAAGACCGGTTTTTCAGTCTTGTCTACATTTTTACGAGTAGCAGTAGGGATTGGAGTCCACTCAAACTTGTAAGAAAGCAATGCTAATGATTCGTCGTATTTTTCCACTATCCCAATAAAGGCAAATTCGTTTAATCGTTTTTTTGCAATTCGTAGCAACTGCCTCTCGGGAAGGTTATCATAAATTTCTGCCCCAGTGCGTTTCTCCTCAGTCGTTCTAAATGCGAGCTCGTCACGATCGATGCCCACAATTCTTGTTTGGATGTTCAGTAAGCGGTGATGCAGAGTGGGATGGTCCAAGGCTTCTTCAAGTGTATGAGTCCGGAAATATTCTGCAGTCTCTGGCCCATTTTCTGGTCTCTGTAGATGCTTATAGATAGAAATTACGTGTTGAACAGGTTCTCGCAACATCGTGAGAAATAGCGGCTTCTTTGGCAATAGATGGTAAAAACCATAACCAAAATGTCCTCTAACCAATCTGTATTTCGAAAAATCTATGGGCATTTTTTTTACCAAAATCCGCCAGTCCCGCACGTCCAAGAGCTCATCATATGAAAAGTTATTATCAAGCAAGCTGATTAGTGTAGTTCCCCCGGTTTTCGGGATATGCATGAAATACAAAATCTCGTCTTTAGCTATCACATGTTCGTGACGCTTGGGCAGAAATTTAAGGCTTTTTCCATTAAAAAATTTATTCCTTTTTAACTGATCTATCGCTTAATGCGCATGCCATTTGAAACGTCTTTATGTGCGAATTAGAAATCATGATCTCCTGTCAGTTAAGCATTCACCAATCAAATGAAAGGTGCAGCTTCATCAAATTTCACTAGTTTAATATCTCCTACGTACGGATAATATTCCTACGTCCGGTATCAGAATGTCCAAGCGCATCATTTTATTAGTCTTAGCGCCTTCCTTTGCTTTTGTCTTATCATAGGGTTTGAAGTGCATTCTAACGCCTCGTGGTTTGATTCCACGTTTCGTCAAGCCATCCTTACCAAGGTTGTTTTCAACAAATCCTACTCGCTCTTCGTCGGATAGGGCAACAATTTCATCGACTATTTCTTGAAATTCTGGAGTTTTCACAATCCCGCTAAGAATTTCTGCAGTGACAGGTAAGCCCAACTTGGGTCCTTTTCCGCTTTGTTTAGCTGCCATGAAGTGAATTACGTAACTGGTAATATTAAACGATTCCTGTATATCTAAACTGCAGCTCGGTAAAACGGTTGTTTCGCTCAACGTTCACACGTTTTCAGTTGTGACGGCTAAAATCATCAGTTTCTGATTTCATGCTTATGCTCATTGTGGGAGACATACAAAGCATTACGCATAATATAACGTGAATTGCACCTAGGAAACGATATTGCCCTCTGATAATATTGTAGATTTATCTACTCCTGCTTCATAATAGATGGGAACATCACGTGCTCCCATATACCCCTTATCATTGCCTTGAATCAAATTTCCCTTTATTGTGATGTCATGGGCAGGAGGCTCATTCCATCTATCGTTATTCTTTATTCTAATCCCATCACCACTATTGTTGATAATTGTATTACCTAGAATCTGCAGGTTGTACCCATGCATTTCAAGTCCATGCCCCACAAATGGTTGTATGCCATTTTTTATTTTGTCCACCGGCACAAAACCTGAATCAGCTATAGTATTATTGACAATCATGACGTCATGAACGTCAAAATGTGTATATAGCGTACCACCGGAAGCGCGCCAGAATGTATTTTGTCTATTATGCAATATGCGATTTCCTTCAACTATGCCGCCGCTTACAGATGATAGAAATATGGCCTCATGTGACGCATTGTGTATGTAATTATTGATTATTTTTATGTCTACATTATTAGGTTGCTGGCCGGTCCAGATAGGAGGCGAGATGTTCCAGCCGTCTAATTCTATTTCATTGTTGCTGATTGTCAAGTCAGTTGTCCCTTTTGTGGCAATCGCGCCATTGTTCAAATTGTATAAATGGATACTGTCCATTATAACATTTGAGGAAGATGAGATAAAGATTTCGCAGAACCTTGCCTTCGGATAGTTGTAGATCAAACCAGTGCAAGTGGGATCACATTCTTCTATTGGCACATGCCCAATCTGATTACTATTACCATCAATTGAAAGGTCGCGAATTGTAACCCTGTCTGCGCCGTTAACTTTGATCATATAGGCATATACAATAGAATTAAAGTCACTTGGCGGGTCAGTTCGTATATCCGCCTCCTTTCCTGCATACCAATTTCCATTTCTTAAGAAAATGGTATTTGAGCCTTGGCCTTTCAACTCATCATTGTTTGATAGGTTGATTGTTGCGTTTACATCGTACGTATAAGCTCCAAATTCCAGCACTCTATTTTCTGATAAAATGACTTGTGTGCTGATGCCACCGTTCTCATTTACTATAATGTGGCAAGCTGTCGATCCGCAAGCTGCGTTAGCCTGGTTTATTTTTGAACCTATGTCGCCTTGATAACTTGTGGTAAAGACGTTTTCTGAAGTGATTATCGGAGTGATTGTTGAATTAATTATCGGAGGAGTAATAGTTGTTGGAGTCTCTGTATATGGTCCAAGCAGAAGAGGAACCACAAACACTCCGACAACAACGAGGCCAACTATGCCCATCATGATTCCTAGGAGTTTACCACTTTTACTAAATATCATGTAACTCTGTCCTGCAGATCCTTATGTGTGGTATGAACCTGCCTAACGTTATAAGGAATTCGAACCGAAAGACATCAATTTCGTTGAAAGAATATTTGAATGGTAATATGATCTTCATGGGGGATTACGAATCATACATTTCTCTTTCCTTTCATATAGAGTAGATTGCATCTTTCTCTAAAATTCGACAACTTTTCTCCCATACGTTCTATTTTCTCGATACGTCTATCTAGTTCTTTGTTTGCATGCTCATAAATTTGAAAATCCAAATCATTTCTCATCTTGAGTTTTAGCATGGTATTGTCACCTATTTCTTTTCTGATCTGCGCGAGCTTTTCCTCAAGAGTTCCGGTTCTCCCTATGCTTACATTTTGGCTAATATACGCCATGTCAATTTTTGGAAAAAACGGCCTTAGAATATTTTCGGCAACCACCAAACTTTCATCAATTCTGTCTACTACGCCTATTATGGCAGAGGAATTGATATACTCAATTGCTCGAGCTAGTCGAAGAGGAGGATTGAATTCCTTAATCTCTTGTGCGAGCCATCGCGTTTGTGGATTCTTCAAGTGTGTATACTCTTTATTTTCAAAATTAGCCTCAACAAATTGCTTAAGAGTAGAGGATTTTGCTAATCTGTGGTACGCGTCATCACGATCTTCTATTTTTGTGAAGTTGTAAATAGAAACAGCTCTATCGATAGGATGTCTAACAAATACTATTGGTAAAAAGGTGAAGTCGTCAGCTTTTGGGAGTGGAAATCTGATCTGATGGCTAGATAGAGACTTTGCATAGTTGTATTTCGTCGCCATTTCTACGATCTTTTCAGGTGGATAGATGTTTGCTGCTCTTTGCAGATCATCAAATTTTACTGCATCGATAGCAAAGTTCTTTTGCAAAATCCAGTCAATAGTAGTGCCTGCATTTTTGAAAATGTGGAAATGAACTACGATGGGCCTTGGCACAGTGATTATCCCACCTTTTGCATCCAAAAGCTACCGCCAGAAGGATTACATCTATCGTCAATGTTTTTTAATAAATCTGGATGGGAATCAATCATATACTTGACTCCAAAAAGCACTTTGAAGCTCTGATTTCCTATCAGAAATGCATGCAGCAGGTACTGTTCATTCCAAAAGCGGAGTAGCTCTACCAATTTTTTCCTCGATATTTGGCTTGGCAAACCTATATCATGTACATAAATAATGACTCCGGGTTTCAAGTTAGGCAATACATAGAGGAAGAGATAGTTCACATCAGAGCCGACTTTAGATATGTGTGAACTATCAATGAAGAGAATGTCATTTTGACCTAGCTGCTGAAACACTTCTAACGGCACCAATTGCACCGGTTTTTCTATCAATTGCTTCAATCCCGTCAGTTTCTTTAAAAATGGTCTTGGAAATGGTTCTATCGCCACAATCTCGCCACGCTTATTCTCAGAAATGGCAGAAGATGAAACCTTGGTACTATATCCTGCACCTACTTCAATAATCTTTGAAGGCATGTAGTGTCTAATCATTGCATAATACGTCGCTGAATCGTAATTACCAAATAATGTTTGGTTATTAAAATCCTGTTCTGAAGAAATCCATGATCTATATTCATTTGAATATCTAGCCAACTGCGTCAGTATGTCTACACCTGCTTTTTCATTCCAATCGATACCGGCATCCCATTTGGTACTCCACGTTTCATCGGGTAATTGAGAAATTGTAGGCAATGGGCTATAGAAATGTGGCTCCAAGATGTGAATTCCAATCTTCTCCGCTTGCTTGAAGAGATCATGTTGGGATCGACCGTCTCTCATGTGGATCTTGCGAATGATACTTAAAAGGTTCAGAGCAATTCTTAACCTAAATTTGTCGCCTAACGATTGGATGTTGCCATCCGATTCAGTGTCCAACAATCTTATCAACGCTAGAATTTCTTCTTTATTCATTGTAGGATAATCTCTCTCGCCTTAGCAATGTAATCATCCAAATACTTCATTCCAGTCATAGTTGATATCCAAATTTGAGTAGATTCTCGCCCATTATCTTGTTCATCAATGCTACTTCTATTTTATTGAAACTTTCCCGCCAAGCTCCAGGTGATGCTTTGCGTATATTCTTGTCCGCGCCTCTTTGATCTTCTGGGACGTTCTCGAATTTGGTCCGTTCAACAACTTTGTTTAACTCTTCATCAGAAGCTCTGATATCCAAGAACCTGAAAATCCTTTCAACCTGCTTGACAGAGTCGTATCTCAGATCTTCATATTTTAGAAATAACTTTAGATTCGGATTATGAGCTTCATAGGCCTTGTTTGCTATTGAAACGTGCAGGTTCCATAGTGTCGAATAGTAAGTAATGCGGTATCTCCTTTCCTCTGGAGTATTTGGCCGTTTTTTTATTGTAGGATTGTGAAATGCGCCTGACCTTGAATCGATGACGTCTCTTCCATCGCGGATCAAGAAGATCAACTTGGAATTTGGCAACGCCCTCATGATTATATCTGCGGCATGGCTCTCATTAGGCGATTTCATTATGATGCATTGATATTTTACAAGATCAAATTGGGCTGCGACCCTCTCCAATATCATTGTCCTGAGTGAATTGAGCCAGACCTTTTCGTATTTTTTTGCAAAGAACCTGTGTTCATTATCTGACTCTCTATCGATACTTCGTTCAAATACAGGGTCTTTTCTACCATTAGCCAGCTGAAAGTACAACATAATATCGTCACGGAGCAAGCCGATGTGATTTCCAATCAGACTCTCGTTGACTACCGCAATTCCATCTCTGTTTAGGATGTCAGTTGCTAGCCAGGTGGTGCCGCTCCTTGGGCCTCCAAATATCCATACGAGCTTTTTCTCATATTCATCGAGTTTTCTATTATTGTCTGACCTTTGCGACTCTTGGTGAGTCTGCTTAACTATTTCTTGCTTTGTCGATAACAGTTGTTCTGTCTTTGCCACGAAATCATAGACCCTTTTATCTTTCAATCTGGAATGAGCCCGTATGTCCTTGAGCACATTCGCAGTCACAGGACCGTCCCATGTGCCTATTGGCAGCAAGCTCGGATATTTTTCACGCAGGAACCTATGCCCTCTGAATACCTGTTGGGTTGGCAAAGAGGGGTGTCTAGATTCGCAATTAAGAGGAAGAAGAGCGATAGTTAGACCAGACTCTTTGCACTGGATTGAGAATTCTGTCATATAATAATCAGGAAATTTCTCGTCAAATCGCAAGCTTTTTTTTGCAATTACAGAAGCGTGGACAATGAGTATGCCTTGCCCCAAAGACTCGACTGGATTGCTTGCCACTGCACTATCATTGCGTGCATCAAAGACTTCTACTTCTGGGTCATTTTCATTGCTTACTTTGCCACCACCAACGACGCCAAATACTGTGTCCATATTCTTGCCCTCAAGTAGTGTGGTAGGATCCTCCAGGAGCTTGATATGTTCTTCGCAAAAAAAGAGCCAGCGATTGTCACCGGGAGTGATCTTGTCCAAAAATTTGTTGAGCTCCACTACAGCCTGACTTTCCTTAGAAATCGGAATTATCTCTGTGTTCATTAATGGAATGGAGCTCTTCAAGAGCCATCGATCGAGAATTTTCTCATTACTTGAAGGAATTATATAGACAAGCTCTGATGGCATGTTTATACGAAGAGGCGATTTGTTTCTTATAAGTCTTCTAATACTTTGAATGTCTCATTATTGCGATACGCTATAAAAACATAATAAAGCTCCAGATCTAATTAAAAGAGAATAATGTTTCTGGATCCGCTCTCTGCTTCTTCCCGAGAAAAAATAATCTCAGAAATAAAAAGGCTGGAACCCTGGTTTCACAATATCGAGATAGCAGAAGGTCTCTCTACAAATTCAAAAAGCAAATATCCAAGTGGATTATGGAATCTGACTGAATCATTTATTCCTGAAAAACTAGAACACAAAACTTGCCTTGATATAGGGTGCGAATCTGGCTTTTTCTCTTTCAAGCTTCGAGAAAGGGGGGCAGTGAAGGTCATAGGGATAGATGAGCGCAAAAGCGCAATAGATCAGGGGACATTCATCAAAGAGATATTTGGTTACCCAAACATTACCTTTAGACAAATGAGCGTTTACGAAGTAGACAAGCTGGGATTAAAGTTTGATTATGTACTTTGTCTAGCGTCGCTTTACCATTTTCGGTACCCTCTGCTAGCTCTTGATAAAATTCGGACAGTTGCTAAAGGGAAGTTAGTCTTGCAAACTTTGATTAGCAAAACTAACGAGGACGTTGAAGTTACTATTCCGCCGCCGATTGAAGATACTGCTCTCCGCTCCGAAGAGTTTTATGATAATAGGTATCCAAGATTCCATTTCATAGAGAGAAAAATGGATGGGGACGATACCAATTGGTGGCTACCAAATTATGAGGGTCTATTAGCAATATTAAGAGCTGCGGGATTTAAGATAGAACGTACATTTAGTACCCAAGATTCACGCAGCATTTTTGCAGTATGTGTTTAATATCGTTTCAAGAGATTTTATTTTCCTCATACTTGATGAAAGCCACATAATGTGTACGGGCAACTTTCTTGTCCTGTCTTACCAATATCTTGAAATCAATATCTTTTACCGTGAATCCTTGTCTATCTGCATAGGCTAGGTAGCGATTTACTAATACGTCAAAGTCTTTTTCTTCGCCAGATACTGTATGAAGTCTTAACATATGCTTGCATACTATATATGCACTATATAACGACTTTGTCCCTCGACGTTCAAACCAAGATCGCCTAAATGAAAGAAAATTAAGCTTCGTAGTTCTATTCCATTGATAAGTCAACATCACAATCCTTCCAACATCGGAAAGAAAATCTTCGGCTTTTGTCGCATAATGTCCTAATTAGCTACTTTCAAGTTCATTTTGCAATGATGTCAGATTTTCCTAGTTTGACTCCTCCCAAATTGCCATACGTATAGCCTAGCACATACACATTACTTGAAGAGTCAGCAGCCTCAGGGAATGCGAAATCTGGTTTGTTTGTTCCAAAATGATTGATCCATTTTTTAGCTCTTGTGCTGTCATGCTCTCTGCATAAGTTACCTTCATGCTTGATGATACTAACTGTGATAGTGCAATTATTGAGCGCATTAAAACCGCAGAAGCGCAGATGCTTTCAAAGTGTTTTGTGACTGGCAATCCCCAAGTCGACCGAAATTTGCTTCTATAAAAGTTTCCTGGAAATTCATTATATACTATTAGGTTTCATATCCAAATCTTGCCAATTCATCTTTCATGATACGATTCATAATTCCAATCTCTTCTTGCGAAAAGTTCTCTTTCCAAGAGCCCGGTGTAGCTTTGCGCTTGTTCTTATCCTCTCCTTTCTCATTCAGTGGAATATTTTCGAAACTAGTTTGCTCTGCTATCTTGTGAATCTCCTCTTCCGATGTCTTTATTTCTAGGAATTCAAAAATTTTGCGTATTTCTTCCACTGGATTCCTCCTGAGATCCTCATACCGGACAAGAAGTCGAAGATTAGAATCGTGCATATCATACGCTTTGGTCGTTCTGTTAACATGATAGTTCCAGATCTTTGAAAAATAAATAATCCTAAATTTGCGTTCAGCATCTGTCTCAGGATCCATTCCTGTGCGCGGGTTATGGAATTTACTCTGTCTAGAGTCTATGACATCTCTCCCGTCGCGGATTAAGAAGATAAGCCTCGATTTCGGAAAGCATTTCATGACAATATCTGAAGCATGGCTCTCGTTTGGAGACTTTATGGCAATCCTGTCAAATCCCGAATAGCCAAACTGTGTTGCAATTCTATCTATTATGAAGTTGCGCAGAAGCAATTTCCATGCGTTTTCATACTTTGGTGAAAAGAAAAGATCGTTTGCGTGCTGCCTGGAATCTATAATCCTTGTAAACTCTGGCTCTACATAACCGTGGAGAAGATTATAGTACACCATCGGATCGTCCCAAAATGTTCCCAGATGCGAGCCGATATTTGTCTCATCGAGTAATAACGTCCCTTCCATTCTCAAGATCTCGCTAGCCAGCCAGGTGCTTCCACTCCTAGGTGTTCCAAATATCCAAACAAGCTTCTTCTCAAATTCATCGTAATTGAATGTCTTTGTTTTTAATGCCGATTGAAAGGCTTGATCTATTTTCTCTGCTTCGGGGGTGCCTTGGAGTGAGCTGATCGCTTGCTGATAGGCCAATAGATCTGATCTAAATCCTTCTATTTGGCTAACTAGATTGTCAATCCAGCTATTTTTCTCCTGAAGCGTTTGCTGCGCGTCTGCAAACTTCCAATACAATTCGTCATTTCTATCAATCATGGATTTTAGGAGCTTGTTTCTGTGTTCACCAAGAGTTTTCAGGTCAGCTTCACTATCGTTTGTCAGTACTCCGCACCAAAATCCGAGTGGAAGATGATTTGCATGTTTGCTTCTTAGCATCTTCATGTAATACTTGATATCTTTGAGAGGAGTAAAATGTTCCTTAAAGACAGATGGCAGAGAGATTATCGCAGGTACAATCCCGACTGTTCTGCATTGCAATGAAAAGTCCACCATGTAATAGTCGCCAAATCTTTCATCAAACCTCAGATTGTGTGCTTTTACGGCAGAAGAATGTATGGCAATTAAGCCTTGACCTATGGAATCAACAGGCATATTATCAACTAATTTCCCACCATTTCTTCCATCATGTAGATGAAGATGATTATTGGGTTCCAGGTTTGCACCAATAGGACCGTAAACATATTCTTTCTTGCGGTTAATAAATGACAAATAAGGATCGTTCAAGAGATGCACATCTTGATCGCAAAAAACAAGCCAACCATCATAATTGGATAATTCCTGAAGCAACATATTCAACTCCTTCGGTGCTGAGCTGTTATCCAGCACACGAAGTCGAATAAGCTGAGTTGAAATCTTGCTCCTTGCAAACCATCTCTTGAAAAGTTGTTCATCAGTGAATGGGACAATCGTCACCACTTTAGATCTCACTTCATTTATGTTCAAAAGTTATATGACGCTCCCCTAGACTGGTCGACAGTTAACTACAACTACTATTTCTTTCTTTCACTAACTTTTCTGTTCCAAGTAGTTCTCGAATGATAGGAGTTTATTGAACATTTCTGCAATATTTTCGGGCGAATATTTCTTTAGCGCCTCATCATAACCGCCCTTCGATATCTTGTTCCATAATACTTCGTCCTTGTAGACCTGTATCACTTTTTTGGCAAATTCTTCCGCGGTATTACCAATGAGTATCGATTCTCCATCTACCAAACCAGTTCCTTCGACTCCAACATCAGTGGTAACCACAGGCAAACCGTTACTAGTAGCCTCTGTAATCTTGCCCTTTAATCCAGCACCATATTTCAACGGCGCTACCATCACTCTACAATTGTTCAAGTATGGCGTGATGTCTGGAACATAGCCCGTCACTTCGATATCTTTGCTTGCCAGTTCTTTGACAATAATTGGTGGTTTGCTACCAACTATGAATAATTTGATGTCATTAATCTCTTGTTTGATCAACGGAAATATTTTTCTTGCAAGATAGATGGCTGCACTTATGTTTGGTTCATGCTGAAATCCTCCTATAAAATAGATGTTCTTCCTATCATGAAACCCTTTGTAGTTGTTAACTGGAATGTGTATGTTAGGTAGTATTACCGGATTTATCGATACATCTTGTTCCTTTAGAATCACCGCTTCCCTCTTTGTAACAACAAACGTTGCGGTACTCGCCTTTGAAAGCTTCATTTCTATTGCCTTGATATGTCTTGCCTCCTTTGCGACAGCAGGGTCATTTTCAAACACAGCTTGTCGGTACATTCTCAGGAAGTGAAGATCCGTAGTATCATACATTATTTTACAATGGGGTGCTAACCTCTGGATCCGCTCTAGAAAGTTTATTGCAATATGAGGTCTTGTCAGAATGATCACATCAAAGAACTTGGCTCGCTTTTCTAGAAATTCTTCAAAATTGTTTGGCCCCAGAATTACTTCGATACCTTTTTGCTGAAGCTCTGTCGTATACGGTTCAAATTTTGCCAGATTCTCCGGCCAGAATGTTACGTCATGCCCAAGCCAGGATAGAATGCCAAGCGTATAGAAGGTCCTAAGCGAACCAGAGTCTTGGTCAGGCATTGGCACATAATGGTCGATATATAATATGCGCTTACCACTCTTTCTTGATCTTTCTGCAAATACATTTTCCTTTGATGATGGTAAACGTCCTTCTAGCTTGTATGACCATCTCTCAAAGAATTTTTTCTGATTCACAGTCTGGTATGATTTTATTCCCTTGGATGTATCAGTGCCTTGCGTTGCACCTTCCTTGTGGATAATAACTGACTTTGGTTGATAGAGGACGCTATATCCTTTGTCCCTGATGGCAAAGCATAGATCTACGTCTTCGCAATAAGCTGGATGGTACATCATGTTAAATCCGCCTATCTCATCAAAGACAGACTTTCTTACCATCAAAAATCCGCCAGAGCAATAATCTACTTCTCGAACAAAATTGACGTTAGGATCATCAGGAGTAAACATGAACTTGCCATAATTCCAGATATTTCTGTCGCCCCATACTATTCCTCCTGCTTCCTGCAGGGTGCCGTCCGGATATACCATCATGCCTCCAACAGCTCCGGTTGAAGGTTTTTCCATCAACTTAACCAGTGCTTCAACCCATTGTGGCTCAACAACTTCAGTGTCATCATTTAGAAACAGCAAGAACTCGCCCTTGGCGCATGCCGAAGCATAATTGTTCACTCCTGCAAACGAATACTCGGGTTCATATACAAGTACGGTATGCTTTGTGATCGTCGACAGGTATTTCCTCATTTCAGACTTGGTATCTTTATTGTTAGTAACAATAATGACTTCATATTTTGGATAGGTGGTCCGAATTTCGATGCTCTCAATGTTTTTCTTAAGGTCTTCTAGATTGTCATAAGTTGCAATAATTATGCTGACAAGAGGATACGACTTTAGTTTTGTAATATCGTACGATCCGTATTGCAAAAACTGTTCCAAATATTGATCTCTGACTGGAAGAACTTCTTTTGGTGCCATTAGCCTGTCTTGCCACGTGTCGATGTTAATGCTCTCAAGTCTCTCAAGCTCCGGGATAATAGAGCTAATTGAAATTGTTTCAGCAGCATGCTCCTTGATTGTCGTGTCTTGCAACTCTGAGCCAATAGAAGCTCCTATGGAAGGAGGTAGATTCTGCAATTGCTCAATTGGTGTTGCTTTGGTTTTTCTGTTATTCACAATTGCTCTTTGGAGCATATTGACCAGCTTTCTTCTTGTGGTATTGGGCGGTGCCTTTGCATCAATAAACATGGAGATTCGTTTCACAGTATTGTAGATGACCGAAGTTCTTATTGCATCTAATTCTTTTTCCTTTTGGTATAGCGTACTTTTTAGAGTCGAATTATAAGACTCTAACAGCATAACATCTCTTGCAAGCTTTTCAAATCTTTCTGCTTCAATGAGATCTCTTCTGTTGCTCGTTCGGTGCTCAGCAAGTGCACTTGAAAACTCTTTGAGCAAAAGCTCTATCGAATCTTGTTTGTTTACAAGCTCCTGCTCAAGATCTTTAACCTTTTGCCTGCTTGCATTTAGATACTCTTCCACCAGTCGGATGTATTCCTTCTTTTCTTCAACTTCAAATCCCAATGATTCTACTACGGCTTCAATTTCTTGTTGCTTTAATTGTAGGGCTTTGAGTTGGGCATCACGCGCAGCAAGCTCATCGCCTAGCTTGATAATTTCGTTATTGCCGTCATCTCTCCTTTGCTGTTCCGCGGAAGATGACGAGGATGATGGAATACTATCAACAGGTTCCTCCTTACTACCAGCTGAAGGTGTACCCTCCCTGCGCTTTGACACTGCGATACCTCTAACTCTCTACTATGATAGTATTCCGGGTAATAAATACATCCAAGGAATTTCCGCTTACATCTTCCTCGTGACCTTGGGATATCGTGCAGATAATATTAAAGCAATCATTGCAGTGGCACAAAATAAAACTATTTCCATAAAGATCAAACAATTCTTCTTTCTTGATAAATATCCAGAGTTCTTACAATATTGTGTTCCTTTATATACTCATGTTCTTTTGTAGCATCAGAGCCATCTACTTGAAATGATCATTCTATAACTACCACGATCCCGAATTCGAAATGAAGAATTGACTTCAACGTACTATGAATTGAGACATATACACTCACATCTATAATGCCGTATCTATTGTATCAGGAGTTGTTTGTTGGTAGGCTGACATACATACACAAGTTGGCGAAATGTCCTTGTATTGACTATCCTAGTTTGTACATTGTAGTGATAGCTTCGCCTTCTCTATGCCCCTGGGGAGGAAAAGTGGTTTGAAATACCTTGGTGAAAGTCAAACCCTTTTCAGCCAGCCTTCGCGTAAAAAGCGAATCCAGGCTTAATTTGTTAAAGTAGTTGACATGGAATGGGATACTCATGTATTTCCATTTGTGTCCGTCCATCTTTGCCTCGTCGGAATCAAAATTTGGAACAATAATCAGAATGTGACCATTTTGGTTCAGCCAAGGAACCATTGCCAGGAGCGTCTTCATCGGATCAAAAAAGTGTTCAAAGACGTGGTTAAGCACAACTAAATTAAATCTACGATTAAAGTCTGGCAAGAGCTCTGCTTTACTACCTCCTTGTTCAGACGATTCCGCTAGCAGATGTACAAAATCTTTGAATATGAGCGTAGTCGTGTTCCAACCATATTTTCGTGCAACATTCTCGAATGCTCCTTCTTCATTGGTTATATTCAAAAGTGATCTATCTTGAGAAGGAAAGTGACTGTTTATCCAAACTTCAAATAAATGGTCAAAATGATTCATTGCCCCTCTGTTGCTAATAGTATTGTCTATTCCAAGACCATAGTCCGGGGCAAGGTGTGACAATAGATCGGTTGTTGGTGTAGGATGCATGTAGCCATGGTCACAGACTTTACATTGTCTGACAGTAAACAATTTGCCCTCGATAACCCGACTAATTATCCACTTGCTTCCGCTATATCCACAAACAGGACAGCTTGATTCTGCAGATGACATGCGTGTACACCGATTTGTGTCACGACGGCTTTCTTTAAGCTTTTGCCTACATGTTGTAAATGCTCATTACATACAATCAGGGTAGCTGTTAAATTCATTTTTGACACAAATAACTTATCTCGATCACTCTCGTCAAATGCCTAATTCAGGGACTGCAAGTACTATTTTTGCATTTGCATATACGATAACAATCAACCTTGATCTTAAAACATTGGGCAGGACACTTGTAGGCATTGGAATGCAAGTTCAGTGCATGCTGCAAGCACTACGGCAAAAGTGCCTCTTACTGCCATAATGATGACGAAACGTCTGCCTGTGCTGCACGGTGGCAATTTGAAGAATTTAGTAAAGGTAATCCAAACCTAGGCACAAACGTTGCAAACATGTTCATTGTTCACATTCCCCTCATAATGGAAAGGCACAAGAATAGTCGTGAGAATAATAGTCATAGCCGATCCCCAAACAACCTTCTACAAATTTCACAGGCATGACATAGCTTTCAACTAGCCTTAATCTTGCATCTATGGTCCTGATATCTTGTCTTTGAGCTCTTTCTCGCCAAAGGAATAGTCACATTGAAGGCAATGATATCTAGCCAAAGCTCCTGTCATTTCATAAGCGATTTCGGTATGCATATCCTCTTCCTTAATCTCTGCAATATCTTCAAGTCTTCCTCCACAACTGGGACAACGCCATTGATAGAATTTGACTTGGCATCCAAAGTTGTTTACAGTGATCTTTGACACATACAGTAAACATATTCCTAGTATTTAGAAAATAAATGACTTTGTTCTATACCATTAAGGCTAGCCAAGCCTGCTCAGTGTAGGTAGAATAAGCTACATTCAGAACAATCCATAATGACTATAACGTCAAGATCTAGACAAATACTTGGATTGCCAATGAATTTCCTCTAAAAATCATTGGCTCTGTGTTTACTTATCTTGGTGGCAGTGTAGGATTAGTGAAGCACTTCCAGATAGGATATGCAGGATTTTGGTACGCTGGGTTGCCAGAAACAAAACTAGGGGGCATCATTTTACATATTGTTTTGTCATGAGCCGGCACATGCGTAGGAGAGGCTGCGAAGGCGTGGGAGGTTGCTATCGAACCACTTACGAATAATGCAACTGCAATTGCAGCAGCAATTATTGCATAAGGTCTAATTCTCTTGCGATTTTCGTTCATATTCACAAAACAGAAAGTTTGCTGATAAGCCTAAACAGTCAATCTTCTATTACTTTCATAATTATGAAATAGTCTTACTTTTTCTAGGTGCCCGCGCTCGAGTTCGTAAGGCTATTTCGACTCGATTACATTTCTCTCATGGGCTCAAAGATATACTGTATTTCGTGGTATAGACTTGGTGATTTCCAGAGAGTGGTAGTGAAGAGCTGTCTGTCACTGTCACTTCAAAGTTTATGCCATATCCTCTGCTACTTGTTGGCGTACCACTAATGAGGCAATCACTGCCCAATGTCAAGCCTGCAGGCATTTCTCCACTATCTAGTTTGCAGGTGATCGGTTGGACTACACCCCATGCATTGATCTGTTGCGAATAGGGCGCCCCAAGCTTCGCACTTGGAAGGCTTGATCTTGTTACGGATATGCCCCTATGTTGGTCAATAAGTGTTGAAAAGCTTGCCATTTTTGAATCGTAACTGACATCATTCGCGAGATTCTGAAGTTCGTAGGGATCTGCTGCGATATTGTATAATTCCTTGATCCTGTTTTTGCCACTGGGAGAGATGTATTCAACATAAGCCCATTCGCTATCCCGATACATTGCCCACGTGCCAGGTATTTGTGGCTTGTCAAATCCGAATTCTTGTAATATCAAGTGATCACGCCAGATGGTAGGCTTGTTTGTGATCAAGGGCACCAAGCTTGTTCCTTCTGTATATCTATTGCTACCGACCAGTTGCAAGATAGTGGCTGGCACATCAAGGTTCCATGCGACAAGCTCGGTTCTTTTTTGTCCTACCATACCTGGGAATTTTATCAATAATGGTATTCGTATTGATTCCTCATACGGCCTTGTCTTGCCAATAAACCCGCCATGCTCGCCCCACATGAAGCCGTTATCTGAAGTATACACGATCATCGTATTTCCAAGGAATCCAAGAGTGTCTATTTTTGTCAAAACATCGTTGACATCCCTGTCGGCTGCTTGCAAAGAGCGCAACTGGTCACGATAAATCTGTCTCGCATTTCCGCTATCTTCATCAAAGTGCGTAGTATTGGCTTGATTCTGAATCCAGCTAGGCTTGTCTGTCAAGTCCGTTTCCTGCGTGCCTGGACTTGTGAAATTAAAGTTCGTGAATTTGTTGGCATCTTCAGGTGCGCCGTAATATGGCGAATGCGGAGCGTCAAACGCTAGGTATAGAAACCAAGGCTTGCCCGCCGCCTTTGCATTATTGAGGCAATTAATGGCTTCGTCTCTTTGATAATGTGTTAGAAACTGACCATTTGTTACACTGGTCAGCGTGCCGGTAGATCCTGCGTCAGGACCGCTTGATCCTTTGGTAATTTTATAGGTTGTGTAATTACCACCGCCTATGTCGGTTTCGGCAAAGTACGACCATCCTGCAAATATGTGCGGTGCAACGACATCGTATGCGTTCAAGTATTTGCCGACCATGCAGGTATAATAGCCACTTCTTTGTAAGAGGCTGGCCAGTGTGTTAGAATCCTGAAAAGCTCCTGCTCCACCGTTAGGCAAATTATTTGACATTACATGAATCTCCCAAGGATACATACCACCAGACAAAAAGCTTGACCTAGCAGGACAACAGTAAGGGGTGGAAGCGAACGCGTTTGTAAAGTTCACGGCATTGGCAAAATAACTACTCGTATTTTCCATGTATTGGACGGTGTCATATCGCTGGTCATCGGTCAAAATGATCGCAAAATTGTACTTGGTGCTTGGAATTGCAGGGATAGGAGGCGTCTCACTGTTGGTATGAGACGAGCATGCCGCACCCACTCCGAAAGTACAGTTTGTTGGTCCTAATAATAAAATTGATATCACAAAGGCAATTATGGAAAATAGTACTATTATGATAATACGGATTGTCGGCATTAGTGTGACTTCATACGTTATAGATAACTATAGGTTTATCGAAAAAATAGGCATCTGTAAAAAGCTGACTTTGATGACAATAGCGTTCAACTACTTCAGCGGTACAAGGTAATAAGGAATCGCGAGTTCTACATTGAATTTACATTCAGGAGTCCGTATTTGAGAGAGACAACACCTAAATGCGGTTATGATCGATTTTCTGTCACATAATTTACCTAGAATAAATTTATATAATTATCAAATGTTGAATTCTGCAAGGTTTAACCATGGAAGCAGCCAAGCCTGACACGAAAATCAAAGAAGCGTTATCTTTTGATGGAATAGATGATTATGTACAGATTCCAGAGTCACCATCTCTTTATTGTACAGAATTTAGTATTGCATTCTGGTTAAAGCTGACCTCTTATCCAGCTAAATACTCCAGAGTCATTTCCAAAACAGATGGATCCACTGATGGATATGCAATAGTGTTTGATAATTCTGCAGTTAAGAAAATATACATCGCCATTCGCGCAGTCACAGGAACGGAGTCCAATACTGCAATATTTAGTAAACCCTTGCCAAATGGCATTTGGCGGCATTACGCTTTTACGTGTTATGGTCATAAATTGACCGCCTACGAAGATGGGGTTGCAATGGGAATGTCTTATCTGAAAGAAAAGTATGAACCAAATTCAATGCACGACCTTACCTTTGGAAGAACCTCTACTGGACTATCTGATTTTGCCGCAATGAATCTGAACGATGTCCGGCTATTTACTAGAGCCCTAGCCATCAATGAAGTAAGCCAGATATATCAAGGCAAGGCCGTCACTGCAAATCTCGCGGGACACTGGAAGCTTGATGAAGGCAGTGGCGAGGTTGCTATTGATAGCAGCAAAAATGAAAATAATGGCAAGATCATCGGCGCGAAATACGTTAGTAGCAAATAATGTCAAGAACCTCTAACTTTTCATTCTCTTTATTATTCGTCACCTAGGTGGATCAATACCTGGGAAAAATTAAATTGACAATCAGCTGGTTTCAGTCAAATCATTTGCAAGAGATTCCTTTTTAAATATCAGTTCAAAAACTCGGTTTGCAATCAGACGATTCTATTCTCTCCGAAGGGACTGATGGCCTATTGAGAATCCTCTTTCAAAAGAGCTAATCAATGAGAAAAGCCTTTGGACCAATGAGAAAGATTTCTCTATTTTATAACGACAATAGATTTATTATATAAAGAGTCACATAAGATTTTGCGTACTTTAATTGAGTAATCTGTACCTTAGTCCGCGCATCATTATTGAGGATATAAAGGCTGTATGGCAATACAGGGCCTTGATTCTTAATTTTGCAATAAATGAGCTCAAAAGTCGTTACAGAAATACTGTCTTGGGATTTTTCTGGTCGCTTATCGAGCCCTTGGCATGGTTTGGAGTTCTCTATGCGATATTCACTGTAATCATTCAGGTTAGGACTGAGGATTATGCCTTGTACATGTTTATGGGCCTTTTGATGTATCATGGCTTCTCAAAAGGAACAGTGCAAGGGATGCACAGCATAGTTTCAAAAAGTGGTATCGTAAGCAGGATATCTCTCCCTATGGAGATAACTGTAGTCGCCACTACATTGTCTTCATTCATTAGTATCCTGCTTGACTTTTCGATATTCCTAGTCTTCATGGTTGCTTTCCAATTTATCCCTCCATGGAGCATAGTACTTCTCCCTGCATTACTTGGACTGGAAATGATACTGATACTGGCAGTATCATTGCCCTTATCTGTGCTAAGCGTATTTTACAAAGATCTTGAATACGCCTGGCACGTAGTGTTACAGATTGGGTTCTGGACATCACCTATTACTTTCAGATACGATCTATTCACGCCCATAGAGCGCACCATTCTCGGGCATAATCCAATGGCCGGGCTAATTGAACTCGGACACACATTAGTACTGGGAAATGATATAATGCAAAACTATTTTCTGTTCTATACTCTCATAATCCCATTTGTTATTCTATTCTGGGGGTACGCGATATTCAAGATGTATGTATCGAGAGTGGTAGAAGAATTATGACAGAAGAAAAAAAGGAAGTTGCCATCTCTGTTCGTGATGTAACGAAGGAATTCAAGGTGTATTATAAATCAGGATCGGCAATGGGAAGCACAAATTCATCGGCACCCCGTGGCCTTAGCTCGCTTCTTGGAAAATCAAAATATGAAAAAGTAGAGATACTAAAGGGCGTTTCATTTGACATAATGAAAGGTGAAATGGTTGGCATACTTGGAAGAAATGGAGCCGGTAAATCTACTCTGCTTAGAATCGTTGGAGGCATAATCGAGCCAACAAAGGGTTCTGTAAAGGTTAATGGCAAAGTTACTTCGCTTATGGGCTTTTCGACCGGTCTCAACAAAAAGTTGACTGCAAGGGAGAACATTGTCCAATATGGGTTGATTCTAGGATTATCAAAAAGAGAAGTGACAGAAAGAGCTGAAGATGTATTAGAATTTGCAGGGCTTGACAAATTTGCTGATTTTCAGATCTCACACTTTTCATCAGGGATGAACGCCCGCCTTGCATTTTCCGCAACTCTTCTTATCGATCCCGATATTCTGCTGCTAGACGAAGCTCTAGCTGTGGGTGACTATTATTTCCATCAAAAGAGTATTGATGCATTTGAACGGATAAGGAAAAGGAGTGGCACGATTCTTATGGTCTCTCACGCGTTTTCCAATATAAAGCGATACTGCGATAGAGTGATGTTACTGAACAATGGAAAAATAGAGACAATAGGCGATCCTGAAACTGTAATTCGCAAATATCTGGATCTAGGCTATGAGAATGAAAGTTCCGCGAGTATAACACAACAATATGACGATGATGAATTCAAAGATTTGGATTCGGCAACTAATGAAAATGCCATCACATCCGCCGATGCGATAGGCAATATCAGTCCTGTGGAAAACACTGCATCCGCGTCTAATGAGGTAGCCTCTCAGCCTGCAATTGAAGCTCCAACCAATATCTTTCCAGAAGGCTCTCCTTTTCTCGAGGGTATGCCCAAAGTGCCAATAAGGAAACTGAGGTGGCGTGGCAAGCTTCTTGTCGAGGATAACGCTTTTGCAATCAAAGACAAGTCAATTCTCGACATACGATGTCAAAACGGTCAATTCATGCATGCAGCACTGCAGGCAGGAGCGAGATACGTCGAAGGGTTGGAGAAACAACACGAGCTTGTCGAAATAGCAAGAGAAAATCTAGCGACTTGTTATGGCAGCGATGCTGAAAACAATAGATACAAGATCAACGAAGGTAGCCTTCTTGCAATGCTCAGGAAAATCAAGCCAAATACCTTTGATACAATATTTTGCTTTGGTGTAATGAACAAGCTGATAAACCATGCAGGACTAATGCAACAAATCGATCGCATTAAACCGTCATATCTCATAATCGATGTGAATGTAAGCAAAGCTTCCGAAGCAGTAATGGAATTTGACGTAGCAAAGGCTGACGACTCTAGTGTCAGTAGTGAAGATAGTGAAACAGCAACAGATGGCAAAAATGTCGGTTTGCCAAGCAAGGCTGCCATTGAGCTTTTACTCAGCACCTACAAGTTTACTTCTGCCTATGTCGATTGGAGCAAAGCCGCCGTTTCTAATCAAGCAGGCTTGGAAGAATATCTAACCAATCAGAGACTGTCAATAATTGCATCGAGAATACAATAGCTACTAACCTAACTGTATTACGAACCGAGAAATGTAGGATTGAGGCTTGCCTGATTGTGTATGATCCGAACTATCAGTAACCATAATTTCAAATTCTTGGCCAAATCCCATGTTACTCTTGGGAATCCCACTAATTACACCATTCTTGCTTAACTCCAGTCCACTGGGTAGGGATTTGCTATATACGCTCCATGCATAGGGCTCCATACCGCCTGTAGCGCTCAATGAAACCTTGTATGGAATATTGAGTTGTGCCTTTGGAAGATCAAAGGTGGATATAGTGACAGCTGTAAGTGGTTTCATTAGAGCAGAAAATGTGTTGGCCTTTTCTTTGATAGCTGGGTCATTTTTGCTAGTGTCATTATACAGGTTCTGAAGCTCATATGGGTCATTTGCAAGGTTGTACAGCTCTGTCTCTCCATTCGGTCTCTGAATGAGTTTCCAATCTTGAGTTCTTAACGCACTCCACCCATTTACATTCTTGTGTTCTCCAAAACTCTGAAAGACCAAATAGTTGCGCCAGTTGCTGGAATTGTCGGTCTGGCTAGAGTTCATTAATGGATAGAGGCTGAGGCCATCAGTCTTTGTATTGATTCCTGCAAGATCAAGAACGGTGGTGGGCAGGTCCAGATTCATGGCAACAAGGTCATTTACCTGCTTTGTAGCCACACCTGGCATTCTTATGACCAGAGGAACTCTTAGTGACTCCTCATATGGTTTGGCCTTGAAAAATAGTCCATGCTCTCCCCACATGTATCCATTGTCTGAGGTGAAAATAACGACTGTTTTGTCAAGGATCCCTTTTTCCTCTAGTTTCTTTAGTATCGCATCAACCGACCTATCTACTGGTTGCAATGTTCGAAGCTGATCTCTGATGTATTCTGTCGCCGTACTAGCATCCTTTGTGAACAGAGCTCCACTACCAGCTTCCTCTTCGTCACCGCTGAATTTGTTGGATTGATCTCTAACAGAGGGCGGTTTATCGCTAAGGTCCTTCTCTTGTGTTCCAGGGCTCTGATAGACATAATTCGAGAACAGATTCTTATCTTCTGGAGCTGGTGTAGCTGGCTTATGGGGTGCATTAAAGCTCATAAGCAAAAAGAATGGTGAATTCGCATTTTCATCAATGAATTGAAGCCCTTTGTCACGCAAATAATATGTGTTGTATTCAGTCTGCCGCGATTGCTGTCCAATCCCTGATTTGTCATAATTGGTAGAACCCGTAACTGTTTGGTAGCTATTCCAGTCTGGCCCAAAGGTTGTAACAAAGGTTGACCAACCTGGTGGAACATATGGCGCGAGTCCGGCATAAGCATTAAGGTATTTGCCCACGAGTCCAGTTTTGTATCCTTTTTCTTGCAACATAGTTGCCAACGTATTGGAATCCTGAAACTTTGGCGCACCTCCGTTTGGAGGGTCATTTGATATCACTCCTGTGCTAAAAGGGTAGAATCCACCTGAAAGTATGCTTGATCGGGACGGGCAGCATAGTGGCGTAGTAACAAAAGTGTTATTGAATGTCACCCCATTTTTGACCAGCTGATCTTCTACTACAGGCATTGACCAAAGGGTATCCCAACGCTGATCGTCGGTGAGAATTACCACAAAATTAGGGAACCCGCCTTGATAGCCTCCTCCAGTACCGCCGGCATTTACACCTGGCCGAGGCACAAAGACCTCAGTTGCATTCGGGTTTGGATTAGGGGAAGGATTTGGACTTGGATTAGGTCCAGGGTTTTTTCCAATGTTTGGTGGCGAGACAAAATAATGCATTACATTTGCCTCAATAGCCCCGACGACCACTATAGAAATGGCAGCGACTATCACGAGGACCGCTACCAATTTCCTCATATTATCGAAAGTATATTCGATGGCTAATATAACATATCAGGAATTTTCCTCTAGGCAGAACTCATTCGCCAAAAACGACTTGAATAGGAATAGATGTTGTGACGGCAGGCTCTCCTGAGCACTAATTGGAGCGTGGCGTTCCATTGCAAATCTTGCTACTTACAAGACCTCAGGGTCGCCATCTATAAACGGTAAATGAATGAAGCCCATCTAATCCAGCGTAAGTGTACTGTGTATAGTTGGAGGTCTTGCTCTATATGTTGTTGGATCAAATATTGCCCTTAGCGTATTCGGACTGTCGCTTCCAGAATAAGTGCCGGGCTGGCAATCAAGTGGATCTGAAAGATGGAGGTGAGCTATTACCCTGCTGCCGGGTTCTTCTGTTGTACTCGTTACCATAATCGTTTGACTGTCTGTCATATGCATCCTGATATCTGAAAGCTGAAGTAGGGAAAACCTCAGTCCACCACTAATTGTATCTATCGCAAGACTTCCAGCCAGCGTTGACCGTACGAATTTGACAGAAATCCCATCATTTCCATCAATACACTCATAGCTTCCTGTGACATGGAGAGTTAGTCTCTTGACTATCCTGTGGTCATCAGTGAAGGTAACTTGCTTACCAGTTTCATCTGCGGTGAAGCCGAATCTAGGGGATGGATTGGCTTGAGCAATATTATACGAGGTTAATGGTATTACAAGTAATATCATAATTGTCGCTGTTGCAAACCTAATAGTAGCTGCCGAACGGCCTCTCATTGCTATTATTCACCTGCTCATGTTCTTAAAGTTTTTTCATTGAGTAGCCAATTCCTTGGATATTGTCTCAACCAATTGTGCATGATCGTATTCATCTGGATTCATCAGGACAGCCAAGATTTTAGTTGAATCAAGTGGAAATTTAAATAAAAAGACGTCAAGAAATTCATGGTTAATCATGACATATCCTACCTTACCAAGATAGTCCTAATTTGTTGATGGTTCATTTACTAGAATAAACGCTTGCTTTAGCATCAGTCTTAATCTATCCTCTTCCTTTGGCATCTAAAAGTTTTTTGTCGTCTTGTATACCAAGCGCTGATCATTCAGAATAACTGCGGCAGCTGCTATCCCCTGACTTTATTGTGCAGCCTGTTACAGAGCAGACCATAACTACTTTCCACTTCCATTGGTGACCAAATATAGGAATCTGGACAGCTATAAAAGAACTATGCTGCAAACGCGCAAGAAATAAGCTATGTGAAAGGAATGCAAACTATCACTCCACAGTGCTACATCCCCTCAGGACTGCCAACCTAGTTTTTTATAATTTCGAGCACGCTCGTCGCTTTTGATTTATTTTAGCTTTCTGCATATAAGATTAATATTAGATGGGATCACATGGCACATGCAAATCCATTTCTGCAAGTGTACTCATTGCAATGCAGTTTTTGCTTTCAAAGAAGACAAAGAGGAACATTCATTGAAAACCGGCCATGTAGATTATGAAGAATTGATGTAGAGTGTTTGAATTTGTCCTAGACCATTCGAATCTGTATAAGAGATTTTATGTTACATCAGAAATGATTAAAGCAAGACTGTCAGTATAATTCTAATAAATAATGAATCCTGCTTCTGATTCAGCTGAACCTAACTATAGTCGTTGGCAAAAAGCACAAGAAGCAGAAGTTGAATATTGGAAAATTCATCGCAAGACTCTGCCCAATAGACATTATTGGACAAAAATTCTAAAGAAAGGATTTGACCTTGATTTCTCATTTTTTCTAGACAAAAACGTGTTAGAAATAGGGCCGGGGCCCAGTGGGATTATCTATTACATAAGAGAAGCCAAGTATCGAATTGGCGTTGAACCCATGGATCTGTCCGATCTGCTTAACAAACCATGGAAAAGTAAAATAGTTAAAAAAGGAGTTGGTGAAAAGTTGGAGTTCGCTGATTCTACCTTTGACATCATTGTTTGTTTTAACGTATTGGATCACTGTTATGATCCAGCTCTTGTTCTAAATGAATGCCACAGGGTTTTGAAAAAGGAAGGAATGCTTTTGTTATGGGTTCACACATTGCGCGGCAAGTACGGTCTCATTGAAAGTGTCTTAAATAAAATCGATAGACCTCATCCTCACCATTTTGATATCTCGAAGTTAAGGGAAATGGTTGTCAGCTGCAACTTCATGATAAGACAGGAAAGAGTATCCGGCCTATCCCCAGCTTTAGATCAGAATCAAGGGGATAATTTCAAAACGTCCGTTGGTAATTTCATGATGGAAAGCGCTTGTCTCATATGCTTGAAGAATTGAAACATTGGATGACCTTATTATCTCGAGTGAATTAGGAACTTGACCTGCATAACTTCAGAGGGGGGGTTTGGGTTAGAGCTTTATGTTCTATCGACCGGATCGAGACCATTTGAATATCTGCTTTCTGCCTGCATAACAGATTTAGTTAACTAGCGATTTCTGTAGTCTGTTCTTGACAAATAGAACTGCTGTTGTCATAATTGTGGTGATCACACTTGTTGCCGTCTCTGCAACTATTTACTATGCCTATCTGCCTAACTCTGGTAATATTATCCTCCCTCCATCATCAACAAATTCTTCAACTAACAACAATAACAATCAAAATAGTACTGGCTCTGGTGCAAGCAAACACGTCGTTTACGACTATGAGACTGATCAACACAACATCACTCAAGTTCAAATCGAGGTGCTTGCCATAATACCGGAGAAACAGCTCAACTCTAGCAAGTTTTCTGGGGCAGATCTGGGCCAAAGAATCAGTCAAGCAGATCAGGAATGTGGCGATGTTCCTTGCCAAATAAACGTGGATGAAGTTGATAGCATTACTACTCCAATAATTTTGTCTGACAATCGCATTTTGACTTTCAAACCCGGAACATATATTGTGAGCGCACCTATACGTTTGGGAAACGATAATGAAGTTATTGGCAGCGGTAATTCTACCATTTTTGTCAGGGATCCCAAGTTCTTTGAAGGACTGGGCGCTGACGAACGAGCTTATCCTGCTGCCAATTTTAATAATATCCAAGATGCCGATATGTTCAATGTCGTCGGAAAGACAAATGTTATTTTACAAAATTTTCAAATCGATGGTAGCACAACAGCAATTGGCTATTACCTGATTGAAGGCCAGATACCAAAGCCAACAGGCAAGATGTATGAAATGCCAAGGGGTAAACAGACTGAGATCCGTCTTACTGATTCTTCAAACATTGCCATCTCCAAATTAAACATAAGAGAAGTTCAGACTCATGCCGTAGGCGGCTCAGGAGTTAGCAACTTGGTAATACAAGATTGTGATTTTAGTTCAAATGGGTGGAACAAATATCAGTTGATCTGGCTTGGACAGGCGCACAATCAAAACATCTTGATAAAGAACAACCTTATCCATGGCTCGTCTCATGCGGGCCTATATCTTGAATATACCAATAATGCTGTGATCGAGAAAAATATTTTTGATCATAATAGAGAAAATACCTTCTATACCGGCCCGGGTGCCCAAATAGGTCTTCAAGTTCATACCTACAACATCAGCATAGTAAATAACACAATAATAAACGCTGGATACACCCCAGCAAATGAGGTTCCAAAGAGAAACAAACCTCTCCTTGGACATGGAATAGAGGTTCATGGCTATAACACTACCATTATTGATAACGTCATCTCTGATAATGCTGGCTTTGGAATCACTCTAAAGAATAATGAAGATTTCGTCTTTGTTTTTCCCGATGAGGAAATTCTTCCGGCTCATAACATATTGATAACAAGTAATACAATTACTGGAAATGGGTTTGCAATTGGTGCCGATGTACCTATAAACGAGGAGCCTGGCATTTACGATATTACACTTAAAGACAATATAACAGACAAAAAACTATCAAATGATATATCTTCGTCAATACCTGAAAATTGATTAGATTCTAATAGGAAAATCCCTGACGAGTTATGTATGACAGGACTCTCTCATGTCTTTTGTCAGGATAACAATATTAATTACCAAAAAAATACTTGGACATTAGGATGGATCCAGATGCAATTAAAGCCCGAATAAAGGAATTGGGCCCTTGGAGACAGAACATTGATCTAGGAAATGGAATTACGACAGGCATGTTTGATAATCCTGATGGTATCGATCCAACTAACAAATGGGTTTTGATAAAGCCGTACATCCCAGCTAACATATCAGGCAAGACAGTGCTCGACGTGGGTTGCAACGCAGGGTACCTGTCGATAAAAATGAAGCAGGCCGGAGCTGCATCTGTTATTGGTATTGACGCCGATCCTCACAATATCAAGCGAGCTCAATTCCTTGCAGAAGTTATGGAGTGTAAAGACATAGAATTTAGAACAGAGGATGCACATCTATTCGTTCTTACAAATAACGAACAGTATGATTACATTATCTTTAGCAGGGTGTTTTATCACCTGCGTTATCCTACCTTAGTTTTCGACAGGCTTGCACAGATGGTGATAAAACGCATGTTCTTTATTACAGAGATAGCAGACGAGCAGACAGAGTACCATCCAAAGGCAGATTACACAAAAGCAGAATATTCAGAGATATACAAACCCGAATATCCAAAGATGTTTTTCATTGAAAACAAGTTTGTAGGTGACAAGACCAATTGGTGGTTCAATAATACTCCTTTTACAGAGAGCCTAGCAAGAACCGCTGGACTGAAAATAATTGCAAAACCACGCGTCGGAGCTTACGTCTTTGAGCCCGACCAAAAAGATGTCTCCAAATTAAGACGAGAGCCTACTGTTATTGAGAATACGCGACTATTCTTTCCTTCAACAACGAAGTACCTCTAGCAATATTGGACTATATTTACATTTGTCTAAACACACCATGGCTATAGGCTAGAACCACGACGTCAAAACTCTAACTAGAAGCACATCTATCTTATCATTACTATTATTCTCTGTTCACATTTTACTGTAGATAACCAAGCTTTTCTAGCATGTGACCCATTATATCGTGCATTATCTTTTTCTCTTCATCACTGAAGCTATCACGCCACCTGCCTGGGGACGCGGCTCTTACAAATTTGCCAGAACCTTTCATTGAATCCGGCAAATTTTCAAATGTATATTGGTCTACAATTTTTTTCAGCTTCTTTTCTGCGATTGGCACATCTATAAACTGATAAATCTTTTTGGTTTCGTCGAATGTGTTCTTCCGCAGTTCTTCATATCTTATCATTATCCGATTCTCAGCCTTGTGATTTTCAAAGGCCTCCAATACAGTCTCCATGTTAACACGCCATAATTTAGATCTTGAACGAATAATTTTTGGTCTTTCTGCTGAGCTTATTGCTTCACGTGAATTTTCACCAAAAAACTTGGTACCCCAAGCATCCGTTGTTAACGCATCAAGCCTCGAATCAACAGTGTCTCTACCATCGCGTAATAGGGCAATAATTTTGGAATTTGGCAGGCATAGGGAGATCATGTCAGCTGCGATGCTTCCATTAGGCTCCTTAATGATGGTCTTGCGCTCGAGATCTCCAAATTGCGCATATATTCTATTTAGGATAAGTTTCCGGAGAAAATATCGCCATGTTGATGCATATTTTGCATTAAAGAAGTAGTTTGGCCTGGTAGACCGAAAATCAATGTCTCTAACGTAGTATTTAGGAGTCTCGTGCAAATCTACAAGATGCGCACCAATCAGAGGTTCATTCCATGTATTAGTCTTGTAGGACAAGAGTTGGGTACCGAGCCATGTGGTACCGCTTCTAGGGTTTGACAATATCCAAACCAAGTTTCTCTCCAGAGCATCTTCCTCATCTGGACTAAGTTCAACAAGAGGCAATGGATTAATGTTGTATCCGTCATATTTCTGTGCCCAGATCTTTTTCGTATCCTTCTGTCGTTTCTGATTACTGGAAATAGATGGAACAGTAGGGGTAGTGGAGAGACCGATGTACCCAAGTCTCTGAAGCATTTCCTCCATTATTTCATGAATAGTTTCTTGCTCTTCTTGACTGAAATATTTCTGCCAGTTCTTTGTATCAGAGGAACCTTTAATGGCTCTTGGTAAGTTGTTCAACTGATTGTCGTCATTACTATTTGTCCCGAGAAAATCATAGACAACTTTGACAGTTTCAGCAGTATTCTTCCGCAGTTCTTCATATTTCACCATGACTCTTTTGTCAGGTGCATGGCGGTCAAAAGCGCGAATTGTTGAATCCATATTGATCCGCCATGATTCTGCATTTTTTGTAATGAAAAATGATCTTCCACGCTTGCCCCTTACTGCACGATCAGAGGATTCATTTTCTTCAACGAGCGGAGTAATCAAGCTACGTAGTATGTCTCTTCCATCTTGCGTAAAGAATAACATCTTTGAATTGGGAAAACACTCCATTAGCAAATCTGACGCAATGGATCCTTTTGATTCATTTATGAGCATTACATTTGAACTATCATGAATTTGGGCATATATTCTGTTTAAAATCAGCTTGCGAATATAGAAGCGCAATGTTAGGATATATTTATAATTAAAAAAATAATCCGATCTCTTTGCACGGTAATCAATATCTCTAACATACGTATGTGCAAGCTTGCGCATATTTGCAAAATGGGAACCAATGAGCAGATTATTCAAAGTCTTGGCCTTTGTCATTCTTCTGGAAAATAATGATTCCACAACAGAGTCCATCTCGTCACATGGATGATAAAATATCCAAACCAAGTTTCTCTCTAGAGCATCTTCCTCCTCCGGGCTAAGCTCCTCTAACTCGCTGCTGCCTTTGTCATCATCAATATTTTGCTGCTTCCTTTTCATATAGTTCGCAGGTTTATCATAACTTTCAACTGCCTCCGGGCTAGCTTCAGAAAGATTGATCTCTTTCAGTGGAAGAATTTTGAACTTGCAATTGGAGCTGGCCGGTGTCTGCTTGTTAATTCGATATATCATTCTGATACTTTTACTTCCAGCCGGAACCTGAAATATTACTCTGTATTCTTGCTCTTTGCCTGAAAAGTCGTTTAGCCATTGAATCCTTCGCCCATTCGCCTTTTTATTTCCATCTAAAAGGATCACCCCAAAGCAAGCACAATAAGGTTTTCCAGAGATCCCAGTAACTTTTGTGAAAACAGCGTATTTCTTATTTGGAGTAACTGGGTGATCTGCAGAAGATACAACGTATTCCTCTTCTTCGTCCAAAGCGACTTCAAGCACACTGATGAACGATACGTAACTTTTGGCTCATTATAAAACATTTGGTACCTGCATAATGAGACAAATCCAATCCCTAGTGGTAGAAAAACCTGTAGGACTGTTGTAGTTCATACACCTAAAAGATTTTAATATATACAACTTCTACTTTAGCCATTGAAGGGCATAATTCTCCATGGCGGACATGGCACAAGGCTGCGTCCTCTCACCCATACTGGACCAAAACAACTCTTGGATATCGCAAACAAGCCAATGTCACAATATGCGATGGATGATTTTGTTGAGGCCGGAATAACAGAGGTTGCAATAATTATAGGCGATATATTTCCCGAAAAAGTCAAGGAATTCTATGGTGATGGTAGCAAATTTGGAGTCAAAATTACTTACATTTATCAAGATAAACCCGGGGGAATTGCGCAGGCTATCGGCCTATGCAGAGAATTCATAGCGGATGACAAGTTTGTTGTCTACCTTGGAGACAATATTTTGAAGGGTGGAATAAAGAAATACACCGATCGATTCACAAAGTCAGAATCTGACGCGCTAATCTTGTTATGTGAAGTCAAAGATCCATCTAGGTTTGGCATCGCCACAATTCATGGAGATCGTATTGAAAAGATAGTTGAAAAGCCAAAAAATCCGGAATCCAACCTTGCAGTAATTGGTGTCTATTTTCTGACTCCTGCGCTCTTTGGCATAATCGACAACCTTAGGCCCTCGTGGAGGGGAGAGTTGGAAATAACAGAAGCTCTCCAGAATTTAATGCTGAGTGGGAGAAAAGTCGAGTATGATTATGTTACAGGATGGTGGAAAGATACAGGCACACCGGAAGACGTTTTGGATGCTAACAGGTTCATGCTCGACAGCATACAAACAGAGATTGAAGGGACTGTAGAATCAGACGAATCGCTTCAAGGAAGGGTTATTGTAGGAAAAGGAACTGCTATATCAAAAGGGGCAGTTGTCAGAGGCCCTGTCTCGATTGGAAAAAACTGCAAAATCGATTCCGGGGTATATGTTGGCCCTTACACAAGCATAGGAGACAATGTGCATTTGAAGAGAGGAGAAATTGAAAATTCAATTGTCATGGATAACTGTGAAATTAACGTCAATTGTAGAATAGTGGATAGCATAATAGCTGATGGCGCAAAGATAGCAGATATTCCAGAGCTATCTCCAAAGGGTTATAGGTTTCTGCTTGGCGAAAGGTCCCAAGTTAGACTCTAAAGGGAAGCGAGTAAAAATTTGGCAAAGCGCTCAACAATATTGATTCTTGGAGCCAGCGGGTTAACCGGATACAAGGCAATGCAACAAGCAAGGCAAAGATTCCAGAATGTTTTCGGGACATACAATTCAAGGGTGTCGCCTGATAAATCATTAATAAAATTGGATCTCTCAAAGGAGGAGGAATTATCTAAACTAATAGTGGACACCAAGCCAGATGCAATTCTAAATGCGACTGCTTTACATAATGTAGACTATTGCGAATTACATCCAGAAGAGGCCTTTTATATAAACTCCAAAGTGGTTGGCAAGCTTGCAAGCATATGCAACAATATCGGAGCAAGACTGGTACACATATCGACAGATTATGTCTTTGATGGTAACAACAAATTGTATTCTGAAACTGATGCTGCAAATCCTCTTAGCGTCTATGCAAAGAGCAAACTAGAAGGGGAATCCCAAGCAAGACGATGCAACTCATTTGCAATTCTTAGACCAAGCGTTGTATATGGCTGGACCCCGCTTGAGACACAGGGCTCTAATTCTAGCTCTGGCAAACCCATGAATTTCGCATTATGGGCATTGTCAAAGCTTGCCAAAGGAGAGGAACTAAAAATCGTAAATGATCAGTTTACCTCCCCAACACTTGCTGATGTACTGGCCGCTGTTTCTCTGAGACTTGCAAGCAGAGACAATAACGATCTGTACCATGTCTCCGGCACGTCATGCATTAGTAGATATGAATTCACTGTCCAGCTAGCACAGACAATGGGATATCCTACAGAATTGGTCAAGCCTATTGAAAGCAAGTCCTTTGTCCAGGCGGCAAAAAGGCCGGTATTCTCATGCTTGAAGTGCGATAAGATTCAAGAAGAGCTCAAGATGACATTACCCGACACAGCTCAATCTCTTGCAATAATGCGTTCGCAGATAGAAGTAGAATCACCATCTTTACTTGGTAATTGATGATGTATTGATAACATATTGTAAAATTGGGTATGGGTGCTTAGCCAATGACATTCATTAACTTATTCAAGCACATAGGTTAGCCATACAAGATAATCATACGAGTCATCACTGAAAGAGTGATGGTGGCAATGCATGAAGCCTAACATTCTCGTTCCAAGTCCCGGTACTGATTCTCGTTGCATCGTCGCTATCGTTTGTGGATGATTGTGCCTTGAGTGTGTTGTACGACAGCTTGTATGAATCGCCTGCCCACATATTGCCTACTGTCTTGGTGGCAACAAAATTATTTGTAGAATCATAAACGTCGATTCGCGCACTTAATGGTAAATGATATCTGGCAATGCCAATTGACGCTTTACCCTTATTATCAACTATATCTTTTCCAAGCTCTTTGTTCGATGCAGAATCACTAATCTTGACTAATCCTCCTATTGGAGCATTCAAAACCTTTATGCTTGTATCAGACGTCGCATAGAAATCCCTATAGAATCCATATAATTTCTGACTTGCCGTAGATGTCTGGACTTCCAAGTATGTATTGAAGGGTTCAGGCATATCCAAATTTAGAGTAGTGCTTGAAAATACCAAAATCTTGTCCAAATACACCTTTAGCAAGTTTTGTCCATTTGTGACTATCGTGCAATCTCGTGTATACGGCTGGCTAGGACTCTTATCCTGCCATAGCGTGTTAAATTCTGTAGCCTGATTCGCATCGCCTTTAGTACTTACTACTACCCATGATATCCCAGAGGAACTGACGATGCCTGCACATGTCACATAGTTTATCAGAGGACTTGAAGTCTGCACATACATTCCTGTGTCCCACCAATGATCTTGCACCGTATCGAACGGCACCTTTAACACTGAATGATACAGATGTGCAGAGCTTGACGGAGACTCTCCATAAAATCCAGCCCACTGACCACTGGATGCAGCCTGAACTCCAATGTGAAGTCCTTGGTTATTTTCATAATAATCGTAGGGGGCTTGCATGGATATGGCATCTCCACCAAAGTGCCAGTAGCTCGTGTTTATCTCAGTTTGAGTAAGTGCATCAGACGCGATCAGTCCTGATTTTATCTTGTTGATTGTGGCTGGTAGAGCATAGGCTTGATTATAATTAGACATTGATGGAGTCAGAAATACAGAGAATATCACAAATATGAAAAGAAATGCAAGAACTACTCTCATTTACCGATGATCGTAATAAAAAAAGGAACAATGAATTTAACGATTAACAAGATATTCTGGATCAAAAAACTATGGTAATCACACAATCCATATCTCGTTTTATTTCTTGTGTATAGACTACCCAGAGAATGATCATAGTAAAATAGTGTTGTAGAATGTAAAGTATCACAATATCTTAATAGTACCTTCATAACTTAGTTACCCTAGCAAAATGGCTCAGGTTCAACAAAAATTCGACTTGGAAGGAGTCCAGGTTTTTGATATTAAAAAAAATCCCGATGAGAGGGGATTCTTTGCAGAGGTTGCAAGAAAGGACTGGTTAGACGTATTTGGAGAAAAATGGGTATCTCAGGCGAATCTGTCTGCAAGCTATCCAGGCATGATAAGGGCGTGGCATAGACACGATAGAGGGCAGATCGATTATTTTATGGTCTTGAAAGGAGCCATGAAAATTGTGGCTTATGACGGTGACCAGAAATCACCTACGTTTGGAAAAATGGCTGAAGTAGTAGGCAGCGAAGAACGATTGCAAATAATCCGAATTCCTGGTAAATATTGGCACGGTACAAAGACTGTCAGCAGCAAGCCATCACTGACCATGTATTTTGTTAACAATATGTATGATATGAAAAATCCCGATGAAGAAAGAAAGCCCTGGAACGACTCTTCTATCATTGATCCCCGGACAAAGCAGGCATATGACTGGAACAAGCCGCCGCACAAGTAACAAGAGAAAATTGGGAGTATCTGACAGGCATGCAAATCTTGGTAACAGGCGGAGCAGGCTACATCGGTTCAGTTCTTGTTAAAGAACTACTTGCTGATGGTCACAAAGTAAAGGTTCTTGATAGATTCTTCTTTGGAAAAGAATCGCTCGCAGAAGTGCACTCAAATCCATCACTAGAGATGATAAAGGACGATATTCGCTGGTTTGATGCAAATATTCTCAAAGGCGTAGACGTAGTCTTTGATCTCGCTGCGCTATCTAACGACCCTTCCGGAGAACTCGATCCATTCAAGACTCTTGATATTAATTATCTGGGCAGAATAAGAGTTGCACGTTTAAGTAAAGAACAAGGCGTCAAGAGATATGTTCTTGCGTCTAGCTGCAGCATTTATGGCTTCCAGGATGGCATTATTGACGAGAACTCTTCAATAAATCCACTTACAACATACGCCAAGGCCAACAGAAAGGCAGAGCAAGACGTTTTGCCACTTGCAGATTCTAATTTTGCTGTCACCGCACTTAGGTTTGCCACTGTGTATGGCTATTCAGGCAGGATGCGCTTTGACTTGGCAATTAATGGCATGGTATTGGGCTTGTACAAAAACCCCAAGATCCCCGTGATGAGAGACGGCATGCAGTGGAGACCTTTCGTACACGTCAAGGACGTAGCTAACGCTTACAAACTTGTGATAAGACAATCGCCAGATAAAGTCAATGGCCAAATATTCAATGTTGGCTCTGACGAGCAAAATTACCAGATTCTCCCATTGGCAGAGCTGGTTGGCAAGTCTCTGAATATTCCATATGAAATAGAATGGTATGGCAGCACAGATGGCAGGTCGTACAAAGTATCATTCAAAAAGTTCAAAGAAACAGTAGGTTTCAAACCAAGCTACACTCCAAAGGAAGGCGCTATTGAGATCTACAAGGCACTTAAAACCGGCAAGCTTGTCGATTCGCTCAAAACAAAGACTGTTGAATGGTATAAGCACCTGCTCTCAAGCCAACAATTAGTGTCAGAAACGCTCAATCGAAACACTATGCTCTAAACATAGAACCAATTACCATAACAAGGAACTATAAGAAGAATATTTTTATATTTACTAGAGTATCGCTTCCTTCTAGCTGATGGAAGAAAAGGTTTCAAGAAAAGAATTTTTGAGCATGCTAGGATATGGCGCGTTCTTTGTAGTTGGCGCCATGATTGGCCTTGGAGCTTTTTCTGAACGTAGCGCTACTGATAAGAAAGACGCAAATCTTTTTCCTAAAGCTTCTGCCAGTAGTCTAGGCTTGTGGACACTTGGCCCCAATACCCTAAGCATTGCGATTCATGCTGCTTTACTCAATAACGGCAAAGTTCTCTATGTATCAGGCTCAGGCAATAACCCAAAGAACGCCAAGGGACCATTCAAAGCAGGTCTATTAGATCCCAAGACCCAAAGTCAAACAGAAATTATTCTTGCCGAAGATCTCTTTTGCGGCGGTCATTGCCAACTTGGTAATGGAAATATCCTTTTTGGAGGAGGAACAAAGGCATACAAGACCGATACCTTTGAAAAAAAGTTTCAAGGACTAAGTTGCGCCTACATATTTGACGTTGCCTCAGAGTCCTTTGTCAAAGTTTCATCCATGGCCCATGGAAGATGGTATCCAACACTAGTTTGCTTATCCGAGGGTGAAATATTTACCGTTAATGGCTCCGATGAGTTTGGCTGTATGAACGATTTGACTGAAATTTATGATCTTCAAAATGACTCTTGGACAATAAAGTTTGACCCAAACTCAGATCTTACGTACTGTGTAGGGATGTGCAGTAGCGAACCTGGCGCAGGTTCTCCATGCTATGGAGGTCCAAACCACGGTACAAATCCACCTGTATTCATGTATCCTAGGATGCATCTCCTGCCAAATGGACTGGTGGCAGTATGTGGACAAAAAAAGGATCTCCGATCATGGAATCCTTCAACTTTTGCATGGCGTACCAATGGAAATATGATTACGGGGCCACGAAGCTATGGAACTTCTATCCTTCTTCCGCTTCAAAATAAAAAAGCAGAGATTGGTCAAATCTTAGTGGTAGGTGGTTCGTCAGATTCTGATACCCCTGCCACCAATAAATGTGAGATTGTGTCCCCCACTCCTACAGGTCGTCTAGTAACGCGGTCGACCAATCCTATGAATTATGCACGAAAATATCCCAGCCCTGTTATCCTGCCTGATGGTAAGGTGCTTATCATCGGCGGCACAACACAGGGTAACAACGTAGAAAATGCAGTGTATTCTCCTGAGCTCTATGATCCGTCTACACAGCAATGGACAGTCCTGCCTCCTGCGACTGTCCCAAGAATGTATCACTCTGTAGCATTACTCTTGCAGGATGGCAGGATCTGGACAGCCTCAACTTCATATTCTACTACCAATGCAGAGCTACGTACAGAGATATTCAGTCCTAGCTATATGTTTGAAGATAGGCCGGCGATCACCGGTTCTCCAGTCGTTGATCTTGCAAAGCAAGTGATAACAATACCTACAGATAATCCCTCTACTATTGCATCGGTTTCTTTGGTAAGAACATCCACGATTACTCATAATCTTAACACTGATCAAAGATTATTGTGGTTGCAAATTGTAAACAGTGGTGCCTCTAAGATAGTTGCTAAGGCGCCGATCAGTAAAAACTTGGCTCCTCCAGGCTACTACCTTATTCATGTCATAAATAATAATGGCATACCTTCTGAAGGTGCATTTATTAAAATTTCATAAAAGTGCCAAGTAATATTTTTGAAAGCGCTAGTTACAGCGTTTAAATATTTCAGTAGGAACTAAGTAATACCATCTTTTTTCGCATATGACAATAACTATATCTTTAATTACTTTTCGATTTTGTTGCATAACTAGATGCAGTCAGACCGGGAGTAATGTTATATGCAACAGAATCAACAATCAAACCATTATTCTTTCGTAAAAATTCTCTCTGTCACATATTGCATCTATTTAGTGGCGTCTTGGAGGGCAAAGACTGTATCTGCTGTTGGTCTGTAGTAGACAGCTCTCCCCTCTCCATATTCCTTTACCACCAAATTCTGTTTGTATAAGCCTGCAAGATACTTGTTCAATGCTTGAGGAGTTTGTAATCCTACACTTTGGTACTCCCTTGTTCGCATTGATCCTTTTTTGACAATGTTCTTGAGCACAGCTATTTCTTTTGGAGATAAATTCAGTGCGTCTACCCGGGACTTTGCAAAATCTACGATCATTGATTTTGCAGCATCTAACGGAATTTTTGAAACTGATGGGAATTGTCCTCTGAACCTGAGTATGATATCAGTTATCCTTTTGAAAACATATCGTATCTCTCCCTGTGAAGTATCATAGAGAATCCTTACTATCTCGTCAGAGACTACGCCATCTCTACTTTTCTTGTCTCGGCTTAGCAATTCGATGCGCACCTTTATCGCATTATATACGTCTTGCAGTGTTAGCGGTTGGAGCACCACGGGTTGACCTGTTATTATTTCACTAACCCTTCTAGCTTCACTTTCAAGCAAGGAGAACAGACCCTTTCTGCCTATCAGTATCCAAACGATATTCGGCCTATCAATTATGGTGTCCCGCATTGAGTTGAGAAATGATATAATTTCTTTGTCATCCAAGACATCCATATTATTTACAGGGATAACTGCCGGCCCATCATATTCGGTATTCTTTGATACATATTCTGCCCATTTGTCCATCGTATTCAGTATGACAGGCAATGTTACGGCGGCCGGTTGAGTGGCAGTTAGGTTACGTGACATTCCACCACCAAAACCAAAGGCTTGAAGATTTCCTGCAAAGCAAGACTGGATAGTTTGAGCAACGAGCAACTTTCCTTCCTTCAATATACCTGTTTGTTTTGCCAAGTCTGTATTCGTTAATTTTTCAAGGCTGAATATCATATTGGAAAAGGTGGAGAGGATGAAATTCTTTGGTTCTATGTTGTCATCTGTGAGTTCAATCTTTTGGAATGCTGGCAGAATTTTGTTCTTTTTCTGATGTAACAAATCGTACTGCACGGCATTAACCAAGCTAGTTTTTCCGACACCAACACCGCCTTCTACTATTATGATACCTCTGCCAGAATTGGCCAGAGCAGTTAACATCCGTAGTTCGTCAGTTCTATCGATTAGTAGTTTTCTGTCTTCGTCACTTATGGATAGTGCTCGGGGATCATAAGGGTTGCCGGTAAACCCAAGGTCTTCCCACACATTTCCCATTGTTACTATTTCAACCTAGATCTTAATTTTTAAGTTTATAAACTTAATGGAGTTTATCAACTAATATAGGTTTATAAACCAAAATATCAAGTCCCGGGCTGATAAGTCTAATTACTTCACATATTAAAAACCATCAAATTCACTATGTGGAGATTCGCAAGAATGGCATTTCGCTTGGCAAGGATTGAAGAGCGAAACCGTATTCGGGAGGAGCGGCAAAAAGAAAGAGAACTCCAGAGACAAAAACGCCAAGACGAATTGCAACGACTCAGAAATGAGAATCGTAGATTGAAAGAAAAGCTGGAAGAAAATGAAGACGGTAAACCATGATATTCGGCTTCATAATTCCCTAGATCTCAGTAGAAATTTTGTACCTTCCAGATATTCTGTGAATTTTGGCTTGTAATGATTCTGAACTAATCCCTCCATCGTTGCAGAGAGTTTCTTATCCTTTCTCGTGACCTGGCAAACAACCTATTTGCAGTATTCAAAAATACCGGCATTTTATCAACTTCTTTGGATGCCATTTCATTATAAATGATCAAATTTGGAGACATTGCTTGGATGATTTTTAGATCTTTGGCTTTAGAATTTCTGTTAATTGAAACGTTATTGTGGCCAAAAAGCCACAAGTAAGTACCAAGCTTCGATCGGATCATGCTCCATCTATTCTTATTCCTTCCACCAACAATAAATGTCCAGACAATAATTTCAGCTAGAATCAATGAAGAGAGCAAAGAAAACCGAGTCCCAACTGTAAGGTGTCCTAAAAGCTGATAACGTCCCCTCTCAAGCGTAGCCAGTCGTTCAGGATTCATTTTAAAGTGGAATTTGTGAAATACCTTTGATTTTGGAGCAACATAACAGTATAGGTCATATGAAAGAAAATCCAGTGCCAAATCAATATCTGAATATTCCATGACAAATCTGCCAGTGTCAAATGGTTTATCTCTGCCAATTTTTTGAAGACTCGATCGGGAAAACATCATCGAAGCACCAGACGGTGCAGCCACTGGAACCAATAGAACCTCACCATCTTGTTTCTCCGTCAAACTTCCATTGTCCAACGAATAATCGTCGCATTCATGGCATTTTGATTCTTTCTCCATATAGAATCTAGAGAATACAAATCCAGTCAAGTGAATAATATTACCACAGGCATTTATTGTGTCCTGTTTGTCAAACAATAACACATTACTACAAACTATTCCTATGTTGTCCTTGAGTAATTCACAAGCTTGTACAAGATTGACTAACCATTCTTTATCAACTACTAGGTCTGGATTTAACAGGACAACAAATTCACCCTTTGAATTTTGAAATCCAATATTATTACCGCCTGCGTAACCTGTATTTTCCTTGCTCTCTATCAGCTTGACTCTCACATCTTTTGCAAACTTGTCTATTATTCTCTCGACAGTTCTATCAGTTGAAGAATTGTCCACAACTATTACCTCAAAATCCTGATAATCTTGATTGAGTATTGAATCAAGACAATCTGCTATGTCGTTTTCATTATTGTAAGTGACCACAATGATGCTCACAAATGGTGATGATGAGTGGCTCCACACTGTCCTGCTCTTCTCTCTACTTGATTGTCCTGTTAATTAATTATCTTTCTTATTTATTCTCATTATTTATTGACAGATTAAGTAATACAGTGATAGTTACAAAATTTGGGAACATCTCTCAAACGTATTGGCTCTAAAGAGTGGAATGAGAATACAGTTCAAAATTAGCGAAAAGAATATCAGTATAGATAGGCTATTTCGCAGTGTGGTAGGCAGTAGGCCCTTTGTTGTAGCCTGCATTCCTGCATACAATGAGGAACGAAGAATAGCCAGAGTCATTGTAGATACAATGAATCAGGTAGATCAGGTCATTGTGTGCGATGACGGCTCTACAGACATGACCGGGAGGATTGCAGAAAAGCTAGGGGCTACAGTGATTACTCACAAGCGGAACCTTGGCTATGGTGCTTCTATTGCCTCGCTCTTTGAAAAAGCTAACGAAATGAAAGCAGGTGTGGTGGTTACCCTCGATGCTGACGGCCAGCATGACCCACACCAGATCCCAGTCGTTATTCAGCCTATAATTGACAACCAAGCCGATATAGTTATTGGCTCCAGATTTCTCGGCGAAAAACAAAAAAATGTCTCCTCATATCGAAAGGTTGGCATAAAGACAATCACAACAATTACAAATGACGTTGCAGAGGCCAATTTTACAGATTCGCAAAGCGGTTTTAGAGCGTATCATGTCAGAGCATTAAACACGATTTCTGTAACAGAACAGGGAATGGGCGCATCAACTGAGATTCTACTAAAAGCCCAAGTAAACAAGCTCACAATAGTAGAAGTTCCAATCTCAGTGACTTATGATAAAGACTCGTCAACACACAGTGCCGTCCCTCATGCACTGGATGTGATCATGAGCACTTTCAAGTTTGTATCGATTGACCATCCTCTTCGATTCTATGGTGTGCCTGGAGTTATTTGCATAATATTAGCAGTCTATTTTGGAGTTACTGTTGGGCAGATTTACAGTGTTGAGCATCGAATAATTACAAATATCGCTCTAGTCGCACTAGGATTATTTATAATCGGACTAATGCTGCTGATGACATCAGTAATCCTCTATGTAGTAATTAACGTGGTACGAGAACCAAAGCGGGTGTAACGTCATTGGAAGATGTTTCACATGATGATCCTAATGCGCTATTACCGCGATCAAAAACAAGAGCGCGCAGATCCTACATTCCAGGAGTGAGCATTGACCAGATAGCATACTCTTTGCCTATCTCATTACTGGCGTTTCTATCCATCATTAGGTATCTTGCTTTCTTTACACTAATCATTTTCATGACCATATACAGAGTGACCTATCCACGGGCATTTTTCGTCTACCTAACTGGAAATCTCCTCTACGATGATGTAATGATTGCAGCGCTAGCTTCTGTCACTTGTGCTACCCTCTTTTACAAGAATAAGCGATTACTGTTGTACTCAGTGTCTTCGATTGTGGCTCCACTCGGGATCTCAGTTGCAATCAACAACTTGATACCTGCAGAGATCTCAGCGCTAGTCTCTTTTCCGGCGATATTGGCTTCATACTTTCTCTTCAGAAAAAGAATGAAACTAGATCTTGGAAAACGCATCACAAGAAACTCACTAGTTATGACAGGCGCAGGCATTCTCTTCATTATAGAATTATTATCATTAATCATTTGGATAATCTATCCATCGTATGCTCCATATTGGAGCAAGATCTTTTCACCCTCCCCTGAATGGTACATTCCAGGCGTTGAAGCGCAGATTTTCTATGCAAGTGCGCGTCTGGCGCCTGCAATTGCACTTGTTTTATCTTTCTCCTTTCTTATTCGTCCCGGTTTTAACTCTGTATTGCAATTGCTCACGGGAAAAAGTATTGTTGACACAACGGACCATGCTGCAAGCGACATCATCAGTGTTAGCGATACAATCCCGGATAATGCAGGAGCAGATCACAACAAATTTTTCTCTCCTAAAACGGAACCAGAAAAATCAAATTTTCTTCCCTCCAAAAGTAGTACAAATCTCTCTTCGACAATAGCTGAAGTTGCAAAAACGAACGAGGAGAAAGAAGGTGACGACGATAGAAAGCATTTAACAGAACTGCCACTACCTATCCAATCAGCAGCGCTGAACGTTGCGGGTAGATCAAAGCGTTTGCATCCAAACCTGAAAGCACGCAGAAAATTTGTAATAGGAGGCTCTTCAAAAAACCGCGGTAGAAAGCTTGAAAACAAATTATCATCTTCAGATAAAGCAGAAAATCATTTGAACGAGCTTATTGCCACAAAGACTGCAGCTAGGGTAAAGTCGACAAACAGGTTCTGGATTTTTGTTTCAATATCCCTGATAGTGCTTTTCTCACTTTACCCCTATCTTGCCACACTAAACGAAAACTTTGCCTTCATATCTGTTGATGCACATTATTACGTCGATCAGATAAATAACATAAACAAAAACGGGGTCTTTTCAAAAGATGGACCGTTCTCTTTTTCTAACGAGCGAGCTCTTTCCGTGTTGTTCTTTTACGGATTGGGGTCGATCTTGCCAATATCGACAAATGTCTTTGTAGCATACCTTCCAATACCTCTGGCTTCATTCTTGGCTTTGTCAGGCTATCTCCTAATTCGTTATGGCAGAACTCTTCAGGATGAAAACGAAACAGAACGATCGGCACAAAAAGCCTCTTATTTTCTCGTTCCGCTGCTAATACCCTTCTCAGCACAATTTATCACTGGAATCTATGCTGGCTTCTTTTCCAATATGCTGGCACTGTCCTTCATGCTTTTGACTTTACTGTTCTACCTGAGATTTTTAAGATCAAGCAGGATGCTAAATTTGGGCCTCTTTATTACTATGATGTTTCTTACATTATTTAGCCATGTATACACATGGGTATTTCTCTTAGCGACACTTCTGATATCTACAGCAATAATACTTCTCAGTAACAGAAGAGCAGGCAGGAAAGTTGAGAAAAAACCACACATCATGGTGTTGGTATCAATAGCAATAACCATCGCAGTTCTATTTTCGATATCCTCTGTTATAGCCAGCAAATCTGGTGTCTCATATCTGAGTGATATCCTCAGCACAAACTTTGGAGGAGATTTCTTTGGCACGCGCTGGTTCAATATCAACAACACCTTCCGATTCTACCTTGGTGGATTTCTGGCAAATTCTGTTATGATGGGCCTTGCACTTGTCTGGGCATTCAGGGCCGATTACAAGAACTACTTTAACGCGGTAATACTTGCTTCGACATTCATATTCTCGGCATTTTTCTTTCTGGGCGACGAAGTTACCCAATCCAGAATTTTCTACAATATCCCACTATTTGTCCCCGCTGCTATAGCCCTATCAAATTTTAGAGCGGGCAAATACATCCCTAGCCTAGATTCACGAACGAGAACGATGATTGTTGTGCTTATCTTCCTGTATCTCGGAAACTATGCTCTAAGGTCGCTAGCCAACTTTTACCTGGTTGGATCTGGTGTACCTTTTACTTAATTGTATTATTTTTTACATACCAAATGATATCTACATAGCCAGCTATAGTAATAATGGAAAAACGAGACACATTTAAATAATACATTCGGTGGCTGTCCCACTTTAGTTACAAAAAAAGGAAAATGTGTACTGAATATTTTTATATATGCTTCATTCAACTTACAGTTCCATATGTCCGATTCAGCTCCGCGTCGACGGTTGAAGCTTAAGCACATTTCCGTTATGGCAATTGCGGTTGTCGTCCTTTCTGCTATTTTCATACCATTTCAACATGTTGAAGCCTTTACATTAGGCGTAAACATTCCAAACACAGTTGTTAGAAGTACTGACGGTGTAGACTTTTCTCTTAGCTTGAATGTCCAACCTGGAGAACTAATTCCTATCGCAGGAGCGACTATCTTGCTGGATGAAGGTAAGTCTTCACAACAATCTTGTAATTTTGATGACCAAGGACATCCTATCTCAACATGTAGCATGATAGATTCGCTTAAAATCGATGTTTCACCCTTTAAAGAAAAACAACAAGGTTATGCGTATGGTTATGGTAAAGTTTCCGGTGGTCCAATTGGCTCAGGCTACTCGATTACATACAGCAGCATTGGAAACAATGTTTACAGTTATGTATACAGCTATGGTCTAACCAGTTATGTATACGGCTATGTTGGTCCAGTTGTAATTACATTTAGTGGAAAACTACATACCATTGACCTTGATCTTGGCACTCATACGCTCCAAGCCTCTGTAGACACGGGAGCGTCAAATACCAACAGCCATCTTATTTCAGATCTAGCTACTTTCACACTAACCGAAAATCCCAATCCTCATGTAGTGGTATTCGTTGAATCGAAACTACTTGATGGAACTCCAATTACTGGTATGCACATGAATGTAGCGGGTCCTGATGTGAATATTGATGGTTTCACTCCAGCTACCTTTAGCGAAGAAGACGGTCTAGTGTCGGGAGAGACATACACTATCTTTGCCAGTGATTTCGGATCCAGAGTCTTCGATCACTGGTCAGATGCAGGCGGTAACCAGCTCAGCACTGATAGGGGCTATAGCTTTACAACGATACATGGTACTACTCACCTTGTTGCTGTCTATCATACCAGCACAACACCACCACCAACCACGCTCGTAACGATAAAGGCGGTTGACGAAGACAACACCCCGATTGAAGGTGTCTTCAACAAGATCAATGACTTCCATGGTGCCCTCGTAGACTTGGGCAACACCCACCCAGACGGCACTAGTAACTACCAACTAGAGCAGGGTAAGACCTTTAGGGTCATGATCGCAAACAAGGAAACACACATCTTCCACCACTGGTCAGACCAGGGCGGAAACTTGCTCAGTAATGACAGGAACTACGACTTCACAACAGCAGGCAGTGAAATGACACTCAAAGCGGTATTCAAGAATGTCCCAGGTACCCATGAAATCGATGTATTTGTGCCTGCAGGAGATAACGTACAAGTTAGCGTCGATCTGGGCGGTGGACATGTACTAAAGCTAGTATTCGAACACGTGACCACAGGCGGCATTATTCGCATAACAACCTTCACTCCAGAGGCCCTAGCTAACTTCCTAGGAGACAAGGTCTCGCTCCAGAGTGGTGAGATACTCATAGCTATTGGCGGCAAAGACCTACACTCAGTTGGCAATGTCTTTGATCTTGACCTGACTGGCATAGGCAGAAGTGGTGGCGTGCAAATGACAACAGACTATGACAAGAATAAGGTAAATGGATTAGACAGCTCTGATTCAGATACCCAGTTCCTGCACTTCGTCTCATCGACACAAACATGGAAAGCAGAGTCAACAACTGTAGATTCAATCAACGGTGAAGTCACCACTGATATCTCTGACTTCTCGATGTTTGCAGTAGGTGTGCCAGGAGGTACAAGAGTCCCCGCTCCCAATTCCAGCGGAGGAGGAGGCGGAGGAGGCGGAGGCGGAGGTTCACCTCCACCTGTAGTGTCTGAAGTAGGAGGAGTAGAGGAATGGAAGTCATTCACAATCACTGTAGACGGCCAGACATACACGATACAGTACATGATCACAAACGGCACTGTGACAAACATGACAGTAGATAAAGCGAGCCGCACCCTGTCAGTACTTGTCAACACAACAGCTGATGGCAACTTGCAGCTAAGACTGCCGAGAGCTCTAATCGATTCTAGAACAGGAACCGATGGAAAATCTGGAGACGACTTGGCATTCCCAGTATACGTTGACAACAAGCTCGTGGATCCAAAGGAAGCAGCGTCATCAAGCACTATGAGACAAATCTCCATCGACTTCACAAAGGGCACTCAAAAGATTGACATCATGGGTACGTTCGTAGTGCCAGAATTCGGCGCCATAGCTGCAATCGTGCTGGCTATTGCATTCGTCGGAATCATCGTAGCTGCAGCAAGGTACAACAACAGGTTCAACTTCCGTTCAAGGCTGTAAAGCCTTTTTTCCTTTTTTATTTTTAATGCATCTACTACCGAAAAGGTAACTAACTGTCCGCATTCAAAACATAATCTGATTTCGTTGAAAACGCTATACAGAGTATTAATAGAGCAGTATATAGCTAATCTATAACATTGAAATCAGATACTCTTAGGATCTTGGTCGATCAAGATTATCACAAGATTTCAAAAAGAATTAACAGATTCATCACAAATTATATTTCAAAGAGCCACGCCAAAGGTATAGTAATCGGGCTTTCGGGCGGCCTTGACTCTTCAGTGGTACTAAAGCTGGCAGTTAATGCACTTGGTTCTGCAAAGGTTCTGGCCCTTGTGATGCCAAGCGAAGCGACCCCAAAGCGGGATACCGACCATGCGATAAAGCTTGCCCAAGCTCTAAAAGTAAAGCATCATATCATCGATATCAGTTCAATAATTGAAAAGTACACAGAATCCTTGCCAGCGGACAAACGTGCAAGAGGGAACCTGATAGCAAGGACCCGTATGAACCTTCTGTACTATTACGCAGGAATCAATGACTACATCGTACTTGGCACGTCTGATAAAAGTGAGTGGAATATTGGATATTTTTGCTATGATGAAAAGACTCGTGCTGTAACAAAAGATGGGTTCAAGACATACGACCAGCTGACACCTGGTGATACAATATTTTCCTTAGATATGAAAACAGGACAAGTTCAAGAACGTCCTGTTGCACAAGTATTTATCTTTGACCATATTGGGAAGATGATCCGTCTTAGCTCTCGTACATGTGATATGCTAATTACGCCTAACCATCGTATGTTGGTGCACATGAGAAAGGGCGATGGCAATGGCGTTGGAAGAATGAAGTTTAGAACTATTGAAGAATGTCTAAGGAGGAAATTATTGATTTTCCCAGTTCCAAAGCCATGGAACGGAGGCTTCTATAATCCACCGGATACTTATCGTATTGAATTTCATCAAAAGTATAGGACAAGAATAATTGATGTCCATATTAATCACCTTCTCTATCTCTTCGGGTTATTCATAGGGGACGGATGTTGCTACCAAGGTAAAGTTACAGTTCCTACCAAGACAATGCTGAACAAGAGCTCCTACATGTCAACTGTACAAAGAGATTCAAATGGGAGATTTGTTAAATTGCTAACTCAAGAGCATATCAATGATTGTCAGAAAACTTATGACACATATGAGGTGTTTTTTGCATTGCCTGAAGGCAGCAAGAATACTGCCAGAACCAACCTGACCTCTATTTTAGAGTCTTATCAAATAGATTTTTCAACAACAAAGAATGTCATCCGGATTTCAAGCCCAGAGATTCATTCTCTTTTCACCCAGTGTGGTACATATGCAAAGAATAAGAGGATTCCAAAATGGATCTTGCAGTATTCTGCTAATGAATTGATTTGGCTTTACAAAGGTCTTAAGGATAGCGATGGCAATCATAGCGATAGATCAGATGTCTATTACACGGTTTCGCCACAATTGGCAGTAGATTATATCGAGCTTTGTGTCAAGCTCGGCAAGTTAGGAACTCTCAGACTAAGGCCAAAAAGAGAATCAAAGATATTACCACAAAACAAGATAATTATATCAAGTTCATGTTTTGAGATAAGCACAACAAGCAAAGTACAAAGTAGGACGTTCAAGAGCAGAAATGCTAAGTGGGCTGATTATAAGGGAAAAATCTGGTGTCCTGATATACCTGAAACACATAATTTATTGGTCGAACGTAATGGCAAACTTGCATTTTGTGGCAACAGCAAATTTGGAGATGGCGCTGCAGATATACTTCCGATAGCAGATCTGTACAAAACTCAAGTGAGGGCATTTGCAAAACACCTACAAATTCCTGCAGCAATAATTAAAAAGAAAAGCAGCCCCAGACTCTGGAACAATCATTTGGCAGAAGAGGAAATTGGCATGAATTATGAAACAATAGACCAAATACTTTACTTGCTTGTCGATAGAAAATTAGGGCCGAAATTAGCAGCAAAGAAACTAGGAATATCTCTAAAGCAGGTTGACAAGATTAAAGAGATGATGGACAATAGCTTGCATAAGAGAAGTCTTCCAGAAATAGCGCGAATCTGAAGGGCAAGCTAGCAAGAATTTATTATTCACTAATTGGAATGCTAAACGCAAAAGTCGCCCCCTTGCCATCTTTATTGTTTTCAGCCCAAATTCGACCACCATGTGCCTCAATGATGCTCTTTGAAATATACAAACCGAGCCCCGTTCCTCTTTCAGATTTAGTGGCAAATTTTGTAAATAACCTGGGAAGTATCTCTGTATCTATTCCATGACCCTTGTCCTTGACTGATACGATTACTGAAGCTTTATCATCATTCTCTTTCTGTCTACGTAAAGTTATCGAGATCATTCCGCCAGTATCCTTCATGAATTTAGTGGCATTATCGAGAAGGTTGTAAACCACCTGCGCTATTTTCTCCTTGTCAGCACTTACAAAAATGTCATCTTCTTTATAGTTGAAATCAAATTCTATGTTCTTGGCACTCTTGTTCGCAACCATTGCCGCGGGCTCGCTGCTACCTGCGATCTGATTCTTGGCATCCTGTATCGCAGAAATAATAATCTCTTTTAGGTCAATTTGCTCCTTGTTAATTTTCAGCAAGTTGCTTTCAATCCGTGTAATTTCCAAAATATCTGAAGAAAGCTTCCCAAGACGCTTTGCATTACGCACAATCATATCCATTTCCCTTTTTGAAAGCACGATAGAGTTTCTTTGTGGCTCTTCTGTATCTTTTTGAAGTCGCGCCTCAAGTAGATCAACCATACCAAGAATAGGCTGGATTGGAGTCCTCAGCTCATGAGCTGCGATATTGATAAACTCTTGCTGCATCTTGTCATGAGTTTTAAGCTGCTCATTTGCAAGCTCTAGCATCGCGGTTGATTTTTGCAGTTGATTGTAGAGCTCCTTTTGCTTCCATAGCGATTCAAAGAGTGAAATATGGGATTCAATTGTCGGCTTGCTGTTGGAATAAACCGAAAAACTCAAGGCCTCATAAAGATCATAGGTGTTATTGTTACGCAGTTCAGAAGTAAACAACTCCCGCCTATTGATCATCAATACTGTGGATGTCGTAGGCTCATGCTCTCTAACTTCCAGATGTGGTGAGACCTTTTCAAGGTATTTGACGATATTGACATTTTCAGAGTCTATTGGGCAAAGAATCCTTACTTTTGCGCCCACGTCTTTTGCCGCCTTTACCAACAGTTCGATAATACCGGCTTTATTTACTCGTACCAGCGCTTGTGAAGTAGGAAGAAGATAAAGCGCTTCAGATTTGACGTTAGCAGCCATGGCTTTGTATACGCCGACTGCTTCTTCGTTTTCTTTGATGACCCTGGTAATTTCAATGGACTCGCCCTTTTCCAATTCATTTATCCTATCCAGAGCGGTGGTAGCATTGTTCCAGTCAGCCACAAAGCGCTTCTTTGCAGACTGGATAACTGATGCTTCTGTTGATGCAATCCACAAATCGTCGCCTTCTGTCTGGTCTACAGAGTCTACAGCCTCACGGGTGATCGTAGGTTCAATAATTGAAAAATACGCAATTCTATCATCATAAATTACGCACCGTCTCAGCTCAGACATCCTTTTGTGTCTAATTTTGGCACCTGCCGCAGCAAGCTCCTCTACTGCCATGATTGTGGATTTGTCCATTATCGATGTAATTATTGTAGAGCTCCCACCTTGGGAAACAGTTTGACGCAACAAGGGTATGAAGGGTTTGTAACTCTTGGCCAGCTCTTCGCCAGTTACACAGTAGAATGAGTGTCTGGCAGTTAATGATTGGGTATACGCTTCACTTAGAGCCTGCCTTCTACCCTGGATTATCCATGTCTTTTGTATAATGCACTTGATTCTAAAAACCCATATAAAAAAGTCATGGTGGCTAACCTGCACATAATCAATCGCACTTGAAGCGTAAATTGCAGTAGCTTGAGAATTGACAGAATCAAGAACAAACTCCATTGAGGCAGTTGACGATGCAAATCAGTCGCCTATAGAAACTTTGTCTGTAGCTAAACTCTCCTACATAGAAGAGTACTCCATCTAACTTATATGAAAACTCTTTTTACTTTCTCTAATGAAAAATTTGAAGCACCTGCTTGCAGCTATTGCAGGACTGACTCTGGTATTATCTGTAATGAGCAGTGTCAGCGCAGTTTCTTTTGCTGGCTTGAACGCCTACGCTCAAGATCATAACAATAACAGCTCGCCTTCCGGCAATGACAATTCAGATGACGGCGAACGCGATGATCATGGAAACCAAGCCAAGATGCATTACAACGAACAAGATGATCAGCGCATAAAGTCAAAACTAGATGTTGAAAGTAAAGGCGTTGAAATAAATACAGAATTGACTGGCCTAAACGTGACTGGTGGCGCCTACAATGTAACCTTCTCCTGCGCCGAGCCACAAATCAACAAGACGCTTGATAGCCAATTCATAGTGAAAAATGGTACGGGCAAGATAGAAGCGAAAATTGCCCTTGACAACGGCACATATTCTGGCTGCGAGCTTGTTATCGGTGCCAACAACATAGCCCTTATCTCATTTGACTCATTCACCATTCCAGAGCACTCTGAAAATGACAACCATGACGAAGGGCAAAAGCATAGGCACGACATAGTGTCAAGGGAAAATGGCACTGAAATCCATGAAAGGCACATCAAGGCTAACCCGTCAAGCCCGGGTGACTACAAGCCAGGGTTGAACTTTACCCTGACAGCGCATGGCACAGCAGTAAATGCCAGCAGCTCCACTCATAGCGCAAACGCTACCATTAATGCCAACATGTCAGTCTGGAAGTCAAACCCTGCAATAGTATTGTTGGACCTTACAGGCGGAACAGTTCAAGTCGGCGCTCAGAAATATAACATCGAGATCGGATATGCGCTCTATTCACCGCACTTTGGTGCGTTCAGAATTGGTGCGCTCGTAAGTGACAACTCAGGCAACATACTCAGGCTTGTTATGCGTGGAAATACAACCGAAAATACCGGACTTCCAACGCAAGCTGGCAAATCAATCAACATGAGCTTTGAGGGTGACAATGGTCAGTCAAGCAGTCTTGAAGGCTGGGCGCTGACCCTTGAAGGCGCCGTCAAGGCAGGTTAGCCCCACAAACTACTGCTGCAGATTTGCAGCAGTACCTTTTTTACAATCCAAATTTTTACAGAAAAAGGAAAATACTAGCTCAGCCATAATAGATCGATGCCTTGCAGGAATGTCTGCCTTGCATACAAAGCCACTAGGCAAGAGCACGGCAGCTATTACAGCAACGGCTACAAAAGGTGCAACGAATGCGAGCTATTCCTGAAATGGAACGGGACAAAGTGCCCGTGTTGCAAAAAAATTTTGCGAACCCGGCCGCACAATACCCGGCTTAAGGCAAAATTAAGGTACATCTAGCTACCTGCCGTACCTGCGCACCCTGCGCTGGTACGTTCTGATAGCTCTCATGAGGTCGATCTTGCGGAATTCCGGCCAGAATACATCCATGAACATCAGTTCGCTGTAGGCGCTCTGCCATATCAAAAACCCGCTGAGCCTCTTTTCACCTGATGTCCTCAATATAAGGTCTGGCGACGGCTGGGGAAGGTGGGACGTGTACAAACATGATTCAATAGTTTTCTCATCAATACCATCAATTTCTATTTGACCCTGCTTCGCCATCTGGGCAATCTTTCTTATGGCCTCGATAAGCTCTTTCTGGCCGCCATAGGCTATCGCGATGTTGAGGAAAATTGAGTCGTACTCGGCCGTCGACTCTTCCAGCCTGCCCAGTATCTCTTGCAGCTTGTGCGGCAGTAGCTTGATGTCGCCTATGGCCTTTATCTTCATCCGTCGTTCGTGCACACGCTCGTCATTGTAGAGCTTTTCCAGCTTGATTTCTAAAAGATTATAGATGTTTTCAAGCTCTTGGTCCTTTCTTTCAAGGTTCTCTGTGGAAAGCACGTACAGCGTGGTGATCTTGACTCCGATGTCATGTATCCAGTTGAGCAGCTCCTCGGCCTTGTCGGCCCCGTGGTTGTGGCCGATGCCCGGATCAAGGAAATTAAATCTGGCCCACCTCCTGTTGCCGTCAAGGACTATTGCAACGTGGTTTGGGAGCGGGAACCTGACTATTTCAGACTCCAGATGTCTCTCGTAAACCGAGTAAATGCCACTAAATTGGAGAAAGGTCTCCATGAGCGCCTTGCCTCCCTTGTCGATGTCTGCCTGAAGCCCCATTTTGTTCTCAGCTGATACTTTGCTGCATTGGTTATCTGCATTTCCATATATTTACGATATGTTTCAAAATGTGAGGAATACTTCTTCGATGGGCTCCCTGACACCCATCGCCCTGACAGATCTTTCAAATTCGCGCTTGCCATCGGACACCAGAATCTGGAGCTTGCCTGTCCCACTCTTTTTCGCCATTCGATAAAATTTCAAGAACTTTCTAACATCCTTTGCCACTGTCTGCGCAGGATCAACGAACCTGACAGTGGGCAAGAGCGCATTGAGGTAGGTCTTCACAAAAGGCAGGTGAGTGCTTGACAAGGTAATCACGTCAATCTTTTCGTCGACGTTGTCTCCAAGGACGCGGGATATCACGTCAAACGTTCGGCGCTCGTTTTCAAGATGCACGCCGTGCTCTATCAGATCAATTATGGGCGAGGCGTTGAATTTTGTAACCAGGATGTGCTGCGGGACCTCCCTGCGTATCTGGATTTCAAGTTCTCTGCTCCTTATCGTGCCTTCGGTGGCCAATATGCCGATGTGCTTTTTCTTTGTCATCCTGGCCGCCTCTTTGAGCGGAGGTAAGACGCCTATCACTGGGACGTCTGTAACCATCTTTCTCACTTCCTCAAGCACCTGCACAGAGGGCGTGTTTGAGGCAATGACTATCATCTTTGGCTTGTAACGCTTCAGATAGCTTATAGTGTTGACAATGATCTCTCGCAACTGGAGGTGTGACTTGCCGCCGTATGGAAAATGGGCCCTGTCTGCAAAGTAGAGCAGGTCCTCGTACGGCACCTCGCGCTTGAGCTCCCTGATTATAGAGAGCGAGCCGATGCCAGAGTCAAACACTGCAACCGGGTTGTTTGTCAACTGCTTTCTTTTCCGTTATGATGTAAAATAAATGTACAGATCAACCCAGCAGGCATCACTTATTTTCCTGCTACTGCGGGATTCTTTCTGAACCTGTTGCCGTTTCGTATAAACCATACAATGAAAACAATAATCACAACAACAGCTATGCCATCAAGTACGGTGGAGTACTTGTCAATATTCTCCCAGTTCTCTCCCAGCTGCATGCCGACGTATACAAGAAAGACATTCCAGATGACGGACCCGAAAAAAGTATAGACTATAAATTTTTTGAATGGGGTGACTGCTATGCCTGCTGGAAGGGAGACGTAGGTCCTGACTGCAGGCAGCAACCTGCCTACAAATGATATCTTGCTGCCGTGCTTTTGAAACAGCTGTTCGGCAAATTCGAGGTGGCTCTCCCTGACAAAGACAAACCTGCCATACTTTAGGATTAGCTCTCTCCTGATTGTCTTACCCAAGTAATACGTTAGTATCGAGCCTACTAGGTTTCCAATTGATCCCGCCAAAACTGTAGAAGTAAAGTCCAGCTTGCCTTGTTGAACTAGAAATCCTGAAAAAGGCATAATGATCTCGCTTGGAATCGGGATCAGCGCGCTTTCAAGCACCATCAGAACAAAGATGCCCAGATATCCCAGGCTCGAGATAAGAGAGATAATAAAATTAACAAGCGGCCCAAGAATTTCAATTAAAACCAAATAGCGTTGTTATTTACATGAACAATCCAAATAAACGTACGGATTTCCCAGACTTGTAGAACATATTGACAGTGCAGCTGAGAACTTAAAAACCTACACTTAATAGCCTGTTGTAAAGACGCGATCTAGTAAATTGAGCATAAAAGCAACGGTAGTGATAGCAGCAGGCATTGTTTTTGTGGCTGCACTGATAGGACTTTTCAGTTAATTAATAATAATTTCTGGCAAAAGTTGATCAGACAAAAACCTTCCAGAAACTAGGAGTTTTAAGGTTGCTGGGTAATAGGAAATTAGTAGGTTAAACTGCATATGGGTTGAAACTGATGAATGTTCATCAATAGTATTGCACCCGGCAGGAGCAAAAACCACAATGCCAAGTATCTTCGTATCATGTATTTGCAATTTGCAGGACACGCACTGAACTCATTCAATGCTCATATTGGGTTATAAGACAGTCCAGAGAATATTCCTTTGATGGAGCAAAGTGACAAGATAAAGCGCTGCCCTATATGCGGGTGCACGGAGCATAGGCTCATTGGCTGCCATCGTCACAAAGAAAACCATCGGCAGGGCCCAGACGGACGCTGCATAGTGGATGATAAAAAATAGCCTCGCATGATATTATTATGAAAAAGATGGAAAAATGACATCAGACATACACTGTTCGGTCATTCAATTACCTTGACAGGGATTGTTGCGATTGGGGCTATGGCTATGGGAACTGTCGATGTTGAATCTTCCGGTGTCGTTGAAAATACAAGAATTGTAAATTCTCCTGTCCTGCTGGGCTGCCAGTACAAATCCAACGCAATATTCGCGCCTTTTGCAATATCGCCTTTAAAGCTAGCAAAATTTTCATTACCTGAATCCTGCGACGCCGTCGTGCTATTCCCATTCAGACTTTTAACCTCCATACTGATCGTATCCTTCAATATCCCGATTTCATTGTCGTTTGCAAAATTTGCCTGTATGAGTACAGGGATTCCTAGGTTGAATTGCATCTCTGGCGCAATTTCACCAATTACTTCTCTTTTGGTATTTAGCGCGACTAGGGAAGTTAATGTAGGCTGCAGGTCAATTCTTGCCTGCTGATTATCTGTAGCTGATTGATTGTTTATTGTTGCTTCCATTCTTGCGCCTGTTCCTTGGCTACCAGGCAATGAGGCATTATTGTTCTCCTCGTCGTTGTTGGGCTGGGGCTGGCTTTTCTGCTGCAGGGTGGAAAATGGCGTAGCCGGCTGCTGAGCTGGGTTTGATCCGGTAAGCAAGATATTATTATTACTCGCCAGACTGAGCGCAAAAACAAACCCGATGGCTGCTGCAATTCCAATTCCAGCCATTCCATAAGTAGCAAATTTAGCCATCTTGATTATCTATTCACCAACGATATAATACATTTTTGAAAAAAGGAAAGGAGTCGGCCCTCCGATCAGCAGATCATCGGACCATTGGGTGGATTTGTACAGTGTGTGTTGTCTTTTGTACTCAGCATACCTGTGGCTGTTGAAGTCCCATTCCCGCTGCCTGTCATGATTTGGCTCATGTAAAAGATCACGCTCACGCTTGTGGAGATGTCCTGCTCTCCGGGCATTATCGGCGTTGGAGCTCCTGATGCTGACACTACACCCGCATCGGCCTTGCCATAGTATATGGGGAAGTAGACATCGTTGAGGTTCACGGACTGGACCCCGGAAACCTGCATCTCAAGCGCGCTGGCTGCAACGTCGGCTCTGTGCCTAGCGTTTGCTATCGCGTCCTTGATGAGACCATCCCTTATTTCCTGCTGTTTTTCTGGCGAAATGAAGAAGTACACTACGTTGACGTTGTTTGCTCCTGCCTTGATCGATGCGTCTATCACTTTGCCCGCATCAATACTTCCTTGAACATCAAGGGTTACAGTGACGCTGTTGGATGCCCTGTATCCTGTGATTTGCTGCTGTGGTTGGCATTCAGGAGGCTGCGGGTAGATGTCGATGCACATCTTGTTCATAGGCCTGTAGTCGTAGACTGGGTACACATTGTAGTTGCTCGTGCTGATCTGGCTGTCCTTTACGCCAAGAGCCTTGAGGGCCGCCATCACTTTGGCCATCAAGTCCGCGTTCTTTGATGCCGCTTCTTCGGCAGTCGTGCCGTTTGTTTCAACCCCGACTGTAACGGAGAACTTGTCAGGTGCGACTTTGGTTGTAGCCGTGCCGGAGGTCGAAACTGTGGACGCTCCACCAAAATTCTCGTAGTACTGCGGATAAAGCTTGCTGCCATTGTAGTCCGTCATTCCATTGCTGGTTCCGTTGCCACTGGTCTGCGCCACTGCACTGAGCATCTGGCTTCCAGTCAAAGCTGCAGCCAGAACGCCTAGTACAAGTATGCCTGCGACTATGGCGAACTTTGTATTTCTCTTTGATGCGTTATTGTAGTCTGTTGACATATTCGCTACCCTAGATAAGGAACCCAGTATTAGTAAAACTATGTTTCAGAACGCCGCCAGCGTTCCGTTCTACGTTTCAGAACGTGGCAAAACCAGAGAAAACAAGGCAGGTGACGAGGAGGATGTCTATAGAGCATTCCTCTACCTTGGAGGCTGGCAGCGGCTATTTACAAGTTTGAAAAAATAGTTGCGTTAGAAAATAGTGGTAAATTCCATCCGCCGACAGGTATAGAGAAGTATCCATATAACAGTCAATCGTGCTTTTTTAATTCTCGTTTCTAACAACGGCTTTAGGTCGCATTGACGAATGAAAAAGTATAGCTATTATGCTGCAAAGTCTACAACAACAGAATCATTGCATCCAAAAAGCCTCTTGGCACTAGCAATGGCAGTGATGCTCATAATGGCGCTTGGCACATTCTCTGGTTTCCTACTACCCGGTGCCAGCGCGCAGGTAGTGCAATTTTCGCTGACCGTTGTAACGCAGGACTCCGGGGGCGCCCAGATCAATGGGTATTATGCCACCTTGTCGCAAAATGGCAATGTTGTATCCACCGGCTTCTCTCCTGCAACATTCACTCTGACAGGCGGACAGGCATACGTGGTCAGCGTGTCTGACTATGGCAGCTATGTATTTGACCACTGGAAAGATACAAATTCAAAAACAAGGGACAGAAGCATCCCGATTTCATCTAACACGCAGATTGTGGCAGTCTACAGGAACGTCAACGATCCTACGCCTTCGCCATCTCCCAGCGGACAATCCAGCCTTGCCGTGAGGTCCGAAGACGCAGCTGATACCCAGATCAACGGGTACTATACAACACTTTCGCAAAATGGAGCTGTCGTCAAGTCGGGGTTCACGGTTGCAACGTTCACACTAAACAACGATCAGACATATACAGTGTCAGTGTCTGACTATGGTCAGTACGTGTTTGATCATTGGAAAGACACGGGTTCAAAAACTAGAGATCGGAGCATTTCTATATCGTCGAACACTCAGATAACCGCCGTATACCGGAACATAAACGGCGATCCTAGCCCTCCACCACCGCCAACAGGGCAGTCCAGTCTTACATTGACGACATTTGATTCAAGCAACAAGCAGATCAATGGTTATTACACAACTTTGTCAAAGGATGGCAAGGTAGTCTCTACCGGCTTTTCGCCTGCCAAGTTCACTTTGAACAATGGCCAGACCTATGTAGTTTCAGTGTCTGACTATGGCAGCTATGCATTCGACCACTGGCAAGACACCGGCTCAAAGACAAGAGACAGGAGCATTTCCATCTCGTCAATCACACAAATAGCTGCAGTTTACAGGAACATCAATGATCCAAACCCACCTCCTCCACCACCTCCGCCCGGCTCAGACAAAGTCACCAAGGTAAGCTCTGGCTTTATCGCCGCCGACCCTCTCAATGACAGAAATGCGGACAGCTCGCAGCTAAAGGCAAACAACCCGCACAACTGGTTTTACTATGGCTCGGCCGTGGCTCAGAATGCGCCGGTCGCATACTACCAAGACATTGCACAGGGGCTGCACCTCGGGGTTCAGGCAGTCGCGGCAGGACAATGGGCAGGGTTCTATGCAGAGACTCCTGACACAACCGCCCAACTATTCCATGCGGTGCTCACCATACCATACAACTCGATAAAGGACAACACATTTGACACGGGGATGTACGTGCAGACAAACAACGGTCTGATAAACTATGTCACCTGCGCGGCGATGGCCACGCATTCAGGAAGCGCGTGGGCTGTTGTCCGCACCACTGGCGACTACAATCAGGCGACAGAGTTCCAGACGCTGTGGAGCGACTCCAGCGTCGGCCAGCCACAGACCCGCGACTGCACAATCATCACTAATGGCAGCAACATGCTTCAGGTGTACCTGGATGGCAGGTTGGCGTATTCTAGCAACAGCCTCAACCTGCAGATGCCTCCGCCCTTTAACGTATACCTTGAAGTGCAGTCATCCTCGCCGTCGCAGATGCTATTTGGGACATACAAGGACTATTACGCGGCAGCCGGGCCCAGCATATCGGTAAACGACGCACCAGCCGGCGGGACGGTAAAAGTGCTTCAGGGTAGTTCGGTCCTTGCAACCGGAACTGTAAGCTCTAATGGAAAGGCAAGTATCGACTTGGGCAAATTCCACTTTCCGCTGAGCGCAACAATACAGGTATTTGGCCCGGACGGCAAGCTGGCTGCATCAACCTCGTCCAATGTCGCAATATGGGGAGAAGATGTCTACACTGCTGGGACATCAATAACAGCATCATCGACAAATACAATGCAGAGCCTGTCAGCAGTTGACAGCTCTCGGCACAATACAAGCATAGGCATACACAATCTGCCGCCATCTGTCTTCAAGTAAGCGCGGCTCTCCTCTTCTTTTTGTTATTGCGCTAGCTTTTCCTTATCTGGTCAACCAGAGTACCGGGCTTGATTTCGTCTGCGTTCTTGAATTCTACAGAATTGACCACCGTGTACTGTGCAAGCACATCAAACTTTTGCGCCTTTGTCAGGTCATGCCAACCAAACTTGATGTACGTCCTTCCACCATAACTGCTCTTGAACTTGTGCAGGCTGTTCAGGCTGGAAAACGACCTGTAAATCGCATAGTTGATCTGGTCAGGCTTCATCTCTACCGGATAGGCTATGAACTCGTACTTACCCGGGTGCTCTACAAACACCGCGTGGAAGACCGGGACCTTCTGCTGCTGGGTTTCCATTACCTTTGCCCACCCTTGTTCGGCATTGCCGCGGAGGTCAAAGATGGGCGCAATGACGTGCTGTTTTTGATCGCCAAAGTACCCTATCCCAAGAAACTCTGAGAACCTGACTATTGGAACAGCCTCGCCCTGCAAGTGCTCATCTGAGACCTGCAATGATATATAATGCTACGTCAGACGTCTCAACTTTATATTCATGTAGTGGCATAGTCATCCAATGTTTGACCGAATAGGCGCGGTTATACTCCTCGTTTCAGACATGAAGAGGTCTACAAAGTTCTACCGCGACGTTCTGGGAATGGAAATGAAGCAGCAGTCAAAGGACTGGACTGAATTTAGCAAGCGCGGCACAGTGCTTGCGCTTCACCCCTCAAAAAAGAAGAGAATAAAAAAGAACAATAGCATGCTTGTCGGCTTTAGCGTCAGTGACTTTGACGACGTGTGTAACGGCCTGAAGAAGAAAAAAGTGAAATTCTACAAAAAGCCAAAAGAAGAGCCCTTTGGCAAGCACGCGATAGTGCAGGATCCTGACGGCCACCTGATATCAATCGCCCAGATGCCGCAGGAAGAGCTGAGTCAGATCCCCTACTATCACGGCTTTGCGCCGGCATGATCACGGAACCAAACATAGACTGGGATAAGAGGGTGCGACAATCCTATGTATTTCGCGCTCTTTCTGTTGTAGCATACCATGACCATCCTGCAGGCAAGTAAAGATCGGATGTCTGCCGTAAGTTCAGAATCCTTGAGGGGACCGTACAGCTCAAGAAAGTAGTCCTGTCTGTAGTAGGCGACATGCTGCGCAAAGCAGTCTGATATTATCGCCGGATCGCCTGCAATCCGGCTATTTGCCTTTTTTTCAACTGCCAGCTGTAGCTCCCTGTTGATGTACTTGCTTCGTATGTATTCGGGGTCAAGCTTGCCGGCAGAGCTGTTGACGTAAATGTCGATGTCCTGACCCATCTGGGCAGCTGTCCTCTCTGCCAGCTTGCTAGCTTCTTCTACTTCATTTTCACCGACCTTGCCGCTCCTGCCATAAAGGTACATCATGCACATTAGTTCGTCCTGGCCAATGAATGGAAAGCTGCGCTTGCCGGCGACAAATTCCGCGATGCGCTCTGTCATTCCATCAGGCAGGATAATTGCCATGTGCGAGTCGGTGACTATCAAGCAAAAGGAAGCATCAATAACACGTTTATAGTCTTATACATGAACGATCTGGTATGTCTTCTATTGACGAAACAAAGAAAATCTATCTTATCGTACATGGGCAGCGCCAGCTCATAGAGCCGATAAAGGACAAACTGTCAGGCAATTTTAAGCGCGAAAACATGATGCCGGCTTCATTGGACAAGGCCGGTGAAGTAGGCGAATACGTCGCCATGCTGTGGCCGCCTATGGCACCAGCCGAGATAGTGGTAAGCCAGATCACGGGAACGGGCGGCAGCGGCGGAAAAGGCATGGGAGCGTGGAGCTCTGTTAGCCAGAAAGAAATCATGAGAGTTCCACTGAAATAAGCTAGCATCGCTCTCAACACCAAGGCGGTAATTAGCTAACCTTATGGTTTACCGGATTATACACCCGAAATTAATAGTGAATCCTGTCAGCCATCTGCATGACCGGTTTCGATAAGAACTGGAGTAACCAGAACAGAGTGAATGCCGGCGATAAACTCAAAGAGTCGCTGAAGAACCAAGGCCCTTTAAAGCCAAGGATCGAGACTGCAGTTAACAAGCTGCAATTGCAGACATCAAAGTTAGATACCATGATTACAAAGCTGAATGAGAGAGACGCTTCTCTGTTCAGGCGCGTAGTCGATTCAATGCAGAGGCACGACACAGACACTGCCAAGGTCCTCTCTAACGAGCTTGCAGAGGTGCGCAAAATCTCGCGTACACTAGGACAGGCCAAGATGGCGCTAGAGCAGGTCTCCATGAGGCTATCAACTATACACGACATGGGCGACGCGATGGTGGCATTAGGCCCGGCCATATCATCGATAAAGAGCCTCAAGCCAAGCCTCGTGAGGTTTGTGCCTGGAGCCGATGGCGAAATCAACAACATGCAGTCATTGCTCAGTGGAATCATGATGGATTCGCTCCAGAGCAGCGGCATGGGAGTTGAAGTCAACACCGGCGGCGGAGGCGACATCGACCAGATCATGATGGAAGCTTCAGCAGTCGCGGAGCAGAGGGTAGGCGACAAGTTCCCCTCGATCCCAAGCGGAAGCGTCAGGGTCTCAGACAGTGGGAGTCAACAGTGAGATAACATGGCACCAAGAACAGCCGTACTGGCAATCTTTGGATCGATAGGATTTGCGATAGGGTTCCTCGCATTCCTAGCATCGCCCTCAGTCACTGAGGCGCTAGCAGCCATATTGCCCCAGCTGGCGATAGACAAGAGCATGGTCTTTGCCATCGTAAGTGGAGCAGCAGGCGCAGCGATCAGCACGACAGCAGTAAGCATGTGGGCAAAGAAACTGTAAAACCCTACCCTTCTTTCTTTTCTTTTATAGCCTTTCTGTATCCATGTGTAAACCCTGCGTCGTACACTTTGGAATATTCGTATTTTGCAGGCGCAATGACGTCTCCGACTATTATCAGGGCGGTCTTGATTATTCTGGCTTCTCTTGCCTTTTTGGCAATGTCGCCAAGCGTCCCCCTGATTATCTTCTCATCCTCCCAAGTCGCACGATAGACAACAGCCGCAGGTGTCTTTTCCGTATAGACACCGCCTTTTAGCAGCTCACCAACCACGTCGCCTATCAGGTGCACGCTCAGGTAGAACGCCATCGTGGCGCCGTGCTTGGCAAGCTCAGCTATCGACTCGCGCTCCGGCACCGCCGTGCGAAGCTCTGCCCTTGTCACTATCAGGGTCTGCGTTATGCCTGGCAGCGTCAGCTCTAGATTCAGGTCTGCTGCAGCTCCAAGAATCGCGGTGACTCCAGGCACCACTTTGCATTTTATGCCGTCAGCTTCGAGCTTGTCTATCTGCTCGCGGATCGTGCTAAAGAGCGCCGGGTCGCCGTCGTGGAACCTTATTGCCAACTTGCCCTCTTTTGCAGAGTCGCGCAGAACCTGATAGATCTTTTCCCTGTCAATTATAGCCGCGTCGTACAACCTTGCGTCCTTCCTTGCGTATTCTAGGTTCTTTGGGTTAAAGAGTGAGCCAGAGTAAATGATGACATCTGCCTGCTCGACCAGTTTTTTCGCTTTTAGCGTGATAAGCTCGGGGTCGCCCGGCCCGGAGCCGACAAAGTAAACCGTCTTAATCTCTGGCATTTTTCTTTGCCACCATTATTGAAAAGTATTTTTCAGTCGGGCCTTTTTTCCCTAGAAGCTCCGATAACCTTTTGACTTCGAGTATTTCGCCTTCGTCTGAAACGTCCTGCGCGATAGCGATCGTCGCGTCGTCTGGAAAGCCGGCCTGTCCAAGCATCTCTATGACATTGTCAAAATAGCGCCCATCCTTTAGGAAAATGACGGTGTCACACGCGCTTGCAGTGCGCCTGACTCGCTCCATGTCATAACACGCCGGCACCACCGCGACCGTCTCTTCGCCTTCTGCCAGGCTGATCTGCGCCTTTGCAGCTATCGCAAACATGGACGCGATGCCAGGCACTATTTCAACTTCGACATCCTTATGGTTCTTTTTCAGCTCACGGTGGATGTATATCCACGTGCTGTACAGTGCCGGGTCGCCCACTGTAAGATATACGACGTTCTTGCCAGACTTGACTGCCCCTGCAATTTCTTCGGCGTTTCTCTTCCAGTAGTCCTTGAGCGATTCCCTGTCCTTTACCATCGGGAAAACTAGATTGATCGTCTTGGTTGACCTGTCGATATATTTTTCAACAACAGAAAGCGCGATGCTGGGCTTGCCCTCCCTTGCGGTAGGCGCAAATATCACTTCTGCGCTTTTTATCAGGTTCACAGCCCGCACTGTGAGGAGCTCGGGATCTCCGGGGCCGCACCCGACACAGAAAAGTTTCATGGGTGAAGCACAATCTCACAGCAATTTAAGTCTACTACGGATAGAGCTGCTCACCCGTGTAGCGGTCGACTATCTTGATAGCCTTTGTTGGGCAGGTCGCCGCAGCAGCATGTATCCTTTCATAGTCCGCGCAGGTCTCGCATTCTACTCTTGCCTTTGGGTTCACCCTCTTGTTCTTTTCAACCACAAAGACCTTTGGCGCAAGTGTTTCGCAGCTGCCGAACGCCATGCAAAGCGACGGCTCGACGATGATGTGGAACCTGCCTTTCGGGGTGTCAAGGAAATACGGCCCGTTGAAAAAGTCTGCAACCGCGCTTTCATTTACTGCCTTCCACGATGATTTAGGCCCAGCCGGGCTGTCTTCCTGCTGCGGTTCCGGCGCGGGCGCAGCTGGCGGAATGTCATCGTACTCCATCTTGTCATAGTGACCGCGCTTTGCTTCGTCAGACAGCACTTCAAACGCGGCATTTATCTTTTTGATCATGTCTTCAGCAAAAGCCGAGTTATTCCTGTCAGGATGGTATTTCCTAGCAAGCTTTCTGTAGGCTGCCTTGATCTCCCTGTAGCTGGCCTTCTCGGGGACGCCAAGGATTGCGTAGTAGCCTCTGCTGTCAGTCAAAACCTAGCAAATGTAAGTTGAATCAACTATTATGTTTTGTTCCGAAAGTGATACAATGGACATGATACTATTTTTTCTCAAGCATTTCAACAAGGGATTCCATCATCATTTCGCAGGCCGAGTCCCCCAAGAGCTTTCTCCGGGCGTCTTCTACCTCTGATAACTTGTAAGATAGCCTTCCCGCAAGGACAATGCCGTACATCAGCTCAATTTCCTCGATGATAGTCTCAATCATCGCCCTGCCAAGCGAGTCTTTCAATTCGTCAAAACATTTTGAAAGCTCTTTGCTTGACACAATCTTGGCACTATCGTACGACTTCACGGACATGGCGACTGCGGCAATCATCCTTCTTTTTCATTTTAACTGCGGTGTATCTGCAGTTTAATGATAAGGTGAAATATCATTGTACGAATAAATTTCTACATACTCTCCCAATTTCGGACACCTCGAGCTTGGAAGATAATGTCTCATTGTATTTGGTAGCAAAGCTTACCTGATGACACAATTCAGCTGTTTGGTATCGCTAGCGATATACACAGAAGCAACTCCGCATTTTATTTCTGCCAGCATATTCTTCAGACAAATCTAGTTTTTGCAGCCTCGAAAAGAACAAGCTTAAGAACAAGTGCCTAGCTAAAGCTATCCTGTATGGCAAAAGCCAAAGCCAAAAGCAAGGGCAAGAAGGGAAAGCAAGCGAAGCTCTCAAAGGGAAAGAAAAAGAAGTCGCTGAAGAAGAAAGTCGCGGCCAAAGCGCGCAAAAAGAGCGCTCCTAAAAAGAAGGCGGCGGCCAGAAAGGCAGCGCCACGGATCAAGGTTTCGCGAATAGAATCAGCTCCGGCAATGAATACCACTGAAGCCATGCCAGAAGAAATGACGCCGTCTGCTCCGGAGGTTTCGCAGGAACCAACTACGACAGGATTTGCAGAGCCAACCATAACCAGCGAAGGCGAGTTCGACTCAGCCGATAACAGCATGTCATCAACGATGTAGAAACGACAAAGCCTCTATACACATGGGCAGGATGCCGCACAGAGGTTCTCATCGACATAGAGGCTGCCTACATTTGTTACTTACATCATTGTTTAATATTTTTACAACCCATCACGCAAGGAAATGATAGAAAAAAGTTCTATAAGACTCGTCGCAGGGGTTTTTGCTCTGCTGCTACTGGTTCCGCTTGTAACCACAAGCGGCTTTGCAGCAAGCGCGAGCACTGCGACGGCTGGCATCATGGTCCCCCTGTACACATATCCCGGGGGAGCATGGGATAGGGTAGCGAACACAAAGATTGCACATCCCGGATTGCCAATTGTGGCCATAGTGAACCCCGCCAGTGGGCCAGGGTCGTCAAAAGACTCTAACTATGCCACTGGAATTGCCAACCTAAAGTCGGCTGGCGTCGTCGTGATTGGGTACGTGTCAACTGCCTACACGGGCAGGAGCCTTGCCGCAGTTGAGGGCGACATCGACAGGTGGCACAGCTGGTACCCAAACCTTGACGGCATATTCTTTGACGAGCAGACAAACTGGGCTGGCAAGGAGTCATACTACAAACAGGCCAGCGACTACGCCAACTCCAAGGGATTGAGCTTTACCGTGGGCAACCCCGGAGCTAATTCGATCCCGTCGTACCTAGACACCGTAGACGTAGTGCTGGTATATGAAAGCCCGGGTCTTCCAAACCTGAACAACTACAACTCGTGGGCATCATACCCCAACGAAAAGCTCGGGATGATCCCGTTCTCGGTTGGCTCGCTTCCCACCAGCTGGGTGCAGAACGCGGCGCAAACGATAGGCTGGATCTACG